>Ga0180218_1000063_pt1 | contig 210746 bp, 184 predicted proteins | sample eDN3rd37CKraftBY_FD_151334 | JGI IMG/M metagenome (GOLD analysis project Ga0180218, IMG submission 151334) | Enriched backyard soil microbial communities from Emeryville, California, USA - eDNA 3rd pass 37_C Kraft BY (version 2) (version 2) | ecosystem: Environmental > Terrestrial > Soil >... | reverse complement strand
CACGATCACGATCGCCGCGATGAACGCGTTCAATCGGCTGGGAGCGCCATTTCGAGTTCCTGTCGCTGCTCAGTCGTGATCTGGTTTCCACACGCAGATTGGAAGTGATGCTTCACGGGCTCGAAGAGTGCAGAACCCTAGGCGTCGATGATGCATTTCAGTCTGAGCTGCGCGAAGGGCCGCTTTGGAAAACCGCTTACGAGCGTCCGCATCTGGCCGAACTCGGCCGTATGTCTTCCTGAGCGAATCATTCCCACCTACGCGGCGACCGAGTGGCGCGCAAGATCACTAGGTCCTCGCGCTGGCCGCTACTGCGCAATCTCGAAAACGTCAGGCGAGAAGCCTTCCCCGGCAATCGGCGATGAACCTTTTCTTTTGCCCTATCAGATCACTTCAGTGATCTGCCCGGTTGTCGGGCCCTTGAAGGCCGCACCATGTATTTCAGAGGTGGCAGAATGGAGTTAGCGCGGCCACGACTTAAGCGTATGCAAGTCCAGCAACGTAAACCTCCCCGCATCCTGCCATCCACCTGTATCGATGTAGTAAACGTTGCCAAGCTGGGCAGGCTTGCGCAGCGTCATATGTCCATGGACCACCGCACGTACATTGCGAACTGGCTGGGAATACTGCATTTGATAGCGGTCTACGGACCATAAGCAGGCCTCTTCATCCTCCGGGCTGAAAGTAGCGTCATGAATGGCCTGCCAATCGTCATAGGGAAAGTCGGCGTGAACCATACCGACTACACCAGTCGGCGTTTCCACCTCGATAGCCAGCGGCAAGGCGCTCAAGCAGGCAGCAATGCGTTCACGAATATCACCAACGCAGGCATCCAACCATCCACCGCCGTGGACGCGATGATCGACGTCCGGAATCGGATTACCCATCGCCCGTCGCCACGTCATCAGGTCGTGATTCCCACAGATCGCATGAAACCATGGCCGCTCCAGCCATTTCAGCACATCGGCCGATTCAGGTCCTCGGTCCACAAGGTCCCCTACTGAAAACAATCGGTCCTTTTCTGGCGAAAACTTAAGGCAGCCAGCGCGACGTCCAGCCGAGGGCGCGATATGCGGTCACGCATGATGGTCACTGCTGGCCGAACCAACCAGATGATTGCAGGCAACACCATGTGGAACCCAGCCTATCGGCAACACGTCTTGCAGAACATGGGCAAGAACTGGGGACCGGCAACGGGCGGCTCCGTCAACGGTAAGTAATGTGCATGTTACGTCCGCATCGGCCTCGCCATCAGCGAGGCCATTTTCATTTATGGCCGCACATATCTCCGCGCTACGCTTGGGCAACCCCTTCGGTTGCATCCCGCGTCCGTTCTTGCCGGACTGACCGCGGGGGCAGGCCCAGCGGCTTCGCCTTGTTCCTCCCCCCGGCCGACAGGCTGCATGGCTTCCAGAGGCATCAAGGGTGAAGGCTTCGCCCGGAATCCTCACCCGTTCCCTGCGCTGCGCTCCGGGCTGCGGCTTCCGGTCCCGCCCTTGACGCCTCTTCCGGCCAAACGGCGTCAGTAGCGGTGCTGTCAAGCGGATGACGGGTCAAGGGGTTGGTGCGGCCCGCAGCCCACAGGGCGAGGACACGGCCCCTTGACGCGGCAGGAGCGCCCCACGCTATGCCCGGGGGCAGGAGTTCCGGGCCAAAGGCCCGCAACCCCTGCTCCCGAGGCTCCCGCCGGCGAGGGTGGAGAGTCCAGAGAGGCAAAGCCTCTTTGGAAACTACGATGCAGGCGAGTACGCGGCCAATACAGGCGATCCATAGCAAGTAAAACAAGACAATTTCAGCGTACCGCCCTGGAGGTTGCGTGTACCTAAACCAAAATACTCGTACCTCTTGTAAAATCGAGTTACCTACAGCAAGGGGACACCATGGCTGGCGAAGGTAAATGCGAGTTACAGCCCCACAAAACCATATCAGACGCCGAACGCGGTCGACGCCAATCGGCCGTTAACTACGCGCGGGCCTCCGTCGGTCTAGAAGGTTTCTCGCTCAGTGAAGCAGATGAGGCTCACGCCCAGCGTTTCATAGATGGTCAGATCAGCCTGCAAGAGTTTGTGCGGCCGCGCGCTGATGCGTTAACGCTCCCAAAGTCTTCGTCATGACGAAGAAATTCAGGACTTGAGGACTAGTGCAGAATAGGCTGTCGCCGGGATTCGTATTACAAGAAATTCTCTCGAACTGTGTGCTCCCAGCCCAAACCAACATTCAAATGTAGTAATTACCGACCTTGACGTATCTGCTAGAACTGTTTTCTTGAGGCCAAGTGGCTGATTGCGTGCCACTTATCAATCCAATTTAAGAGAATTTTGAAATTCATCGCTTAATTATTTGTCTATCTAGAGAAGGACCTCGATGAGCCACGCAGACAAAGATTTCGAAAATGAAGTGCGGAGGATTGCTAGAGCCAAATGGCCAGCTGCTCAATATTCAGGCGCCAAAATACTCGACGGACGAGAACGGGACGGGGTTTTTGAGACAGAAGACTCGATTAATTTCATTGAAGCGACAGTCTCATTAGGCACAGGGAAAGCCAAAGAAGACACGCGAAAGATATTCAAGTTAATTGTTGAACACAACAAGCTTTCAACAATGAAGGTCGCAGTTGGCTGGTTTGTAACAAAAAATGAGCCCACTGCTGAGCAGCGTAAAGAGGTTCAGGAATCAGGCCGAGGTCAAGTTAAAGCTGTCTCGTTTTCCCAGTTTCAGCAAAGTTTGATTGATGTTAGGGGATATTTAGCAGCTCGCAAGAATCACACCTTTGGGAGCGTGCAAGATTTTTCTTCCACAGCTAAAGACCCCACCGTTCCTTTTATTGAGATAGGGCTGCTAACTGGTGACCAAACCCTCTTCATCGAAGAAATTGAGACTCAGCTACTTGAAGGGAAACGCTTTGCCGTAGTTGGTCAGTATGGCGCCGGAAAAAGCATGACACTTCGAGAGCTTTTCCTGCGTCTCGAGAAAAAATATATACGCGGCACTACAGCGAAATTTCCTGTCTACATAAATCTTCGTGAGCATTCAGGGCAGCGAGATCCCATTGAAATATTGGAGAGGCATGCTAGAAGCATTGGCTTTGACTCGCCTAGCTCCCTTATAAGAGCTTGGAGAGCTGGATTTGTCATTTTGCTAGCCGATGGTTTTGACGAAATTGCATCCCTGGGAGTCCAAGGAACATGGAAAAAATTAAAAGACCTTAGAACCCGATCCTTGGAGGGTGTTAGGCAACTCATACGCGAAAGCCAAGTCTCTGGTGTAGTCGTCAGTGGACGAAGTCATTACTTCGAAAACGATCGGGAGCTTAGCACTGCTCTTGGTCTCAGCGAAGCTACTGTACTAGCAGTAGATGAGTTCAACGAGACACAGATGCGCTCATTTTTAGCTGCTTTTTATCAGCAGGAAGAGCCTGTCTCCTTTCCGGCCTGGCTTCCTACTAGACCATTACTTCTTGGTTACTTGGCCTCTCGCAACTTCCTCTCCGACTTAAGCAGTGGAGAAAATCCACCAGATGTCGTCGACGGCTGGGATTATTTATTAGGGCGTATATATGAACGCGAAGAGAAGATTGAAACAAACCTAGATGGCGCAACATTAAGGCGCATTCTCGAAAGATTGGCCACATTGGCACGTACATCGGAAGATGGATTAGGGCCAATTACACGAAGCAGTCTCTTTTCTGCATTCACTGAAGTTTGCGGTTATGAACCTGACGAGCAGGGAATCCTAGCCATTCAAAGACTGCCGGGGCTTGGTATATACCGTGCGGAAGATGAAAGTCGGTGTTTCGTCGATGGCGAACTTGCAGCTGTCTGCAACGGACGGGAACTTCTCCGCTTCTTTGAGTCACCCTATACCGTAGCAGCAGAACAAATTTGGGTGGATGCGATGAATAATTGCGACCGTCCGATTCAGGAAATTGGAGTTGAACTTGCACATAGAAAACTCAAAGAGCAAGGTGACGTCCGCAAGAGTGTTCGACAAGCTGTCGCTTTCTTGAACTCACGCACGGATCTTTCTTGTGTAAGGGGAGACGTTGCAAGTTTTGTTATAGAAAACGACATCTCCCTGGACATACATCTCCATGTCAAAGAAATCAATTTCTCCGAGCATCAATTAGAATTTCATGCAGAAAACAGCAACTTAAGCAATTTGTCTTTCTCGCACTGCCTCTTTGATCAAGTAGCAATTAGTCCGGAAATTACATCTCAAAATTTACCAACATTTGATAGTTGCATGTTCCAGCAAATTGTTGGGCGTGTCTCGGTAAGCGACCTGCCGCCCAATAAGTTTTCCTCAAATTGCGATTTTGTATCTTTTGATGCTACGGGGACGAGCGGCGCAATTCGAAACACGCAGATGAACACCGCTCAAAAAGTGTTGCTTATAACCTTGAGAAAACTGTTTGTACAAAGCTTTTCTGGTAGAGCTGAGAGCGCTCTATATAGAGGTCTAGATGTCGATGAGCGCAGATACGTCCCGGATATATTGAAACTTCTAAAGCGTTACGAACTCGTCACAGACTATTCCAAGGGAGACGGGGTTATCTGGTTGCCAGCGAGAAAAGCACTGGATAGAGTCAAGAAAATCCTTATAGCCCCAGCTGAATGTAACGAGCAAGTTGTAAAGGATGCCTTATCTATCTCATAGCTTTATGGCTGCAATTATGAGATCTCCTCTCTACCTTATACGATTGGGACTGAGAGGAGCGACTGACGTTCCAAATCTATGGAGCACGGGCTTTGTCAATGTCTATGCGGCATATTTTCCATTTGGGCAAAATCTTCGCCGAGTTTGGCACAGGAACATAGCCTCAGCCATTTACCACTGTACCGAGATTTCGATACAGTGCAGGTACAGCGGCCAATTTTCACCAGTTCAGCCAAAATATGTAACCCACTGATTAAAAATAGTTTTATCTATTTCAACCATACGCTAAAATTCGCCCCATTTCCCTGTAGAAACACTCTAAATCACCGACTCAAAATCCCCCACCGCAACACGCTCCAATCCCACTCCGCTCCCCCTACACCCACGACTGCCCTAAAGCACACCCACGTCGCGCCAACCCATCAAGAAAATCATGACCCCAGAATAAAACCTGGCCCATGATGCCCATCAAGCCCCACAAGTCTCCCGGCGCTACCTCTCCCCCCCCTCGCCTGCTTGCACCCGCAATTTCCTTAGAGCCCCTTCAAGGAAATTCCTGCCCGGCCTCCCCCTCCCAATCACCACACCGCCTGACGGCCAATCGCCGCCCCTCCCGGAGTGCCGCCCTCCCATTGACTTAAAAATTGAACAAAGTACAATTTTGATCAACGTTCAATTCAAAGCCAAACCAATGCCCCCTCCCCCAGGCCTGCGAGCCCGCAAGCGCCAGAGCGTGCGCGACACCATCACGACCGTCGCCGGACAGCTGTTCCGGCAGGATGGCTACGAGGCCGTCACGATGGAGCGGGTGGCGCAGGCGGCGGATGTGGCGCGGGGGACGCTTTACAACCATTTCCCGACCAAGGATCACGTCCTGGCGGCGTGGGTTCATCAGGAGCTGGCGCGCGATTTGGGGAGTCTGCCGCTGGCTGGCCTCGCCAGCCAGGAGTTCGCGGCGGGTGCGGCGCAGTTGCTGGGGTTGTCCGCGCGGTGGTGTGCCGCGCATCGGGATTTGCTGCCGGCGTATCTGCGGTTCTGTTTTCTCGATATGCAGTCGCCGGAGGCGGCGCATGGCGGCGATGGTCTGTTGGCGCTTTATGCGCGGATGATCGGCAATAGCCAGGCGTCGGGGAGTGTCCGGGGCGATTTGCCGGCGCGGTATCTGGCGACGATGTTTCATCATCTGTATCTGGGTGCGTTGCTGCGCTGGCTTGCCGATCCTGCCCTGTCGCTGGATGCGGAGTTCTCGTGCGCGCTGGAGCTGTTTTTGCAGGGGTGTGCTGCGCGTGACGCGATGAAGGGGAGCGGGTCGTGAGGCTGCTGCTTCTTACGTATGGCACGGAGGGGGATACGCGTCCGCTTGCGGCGTTGTGCCGGGCGTTGATGGACGCCGGGCACGAGGCTTTGTTGCTGGCCGACGGGAGTACGCTGGCCAGCGCCCGGCGCCTTGCCGTGCCGCACGCGGCGTTGAGCGGGAATATCCAGGAAAGCCTGGCGGACCTGGTGTCGCAGGGCAAGGGGGTGAACGCGACGGTGGCGGCTTTGTCCGGTATCGCCAATGCCCAGGCGGAGAGCTGGATGCGGCAGGCCGCCGAGGCGGCGGCGGGCTGCGATGGGATTATTGTTTCCGGGCTGGCTGCGTTCGTGGGGCTGTCGATCGCGGACCGGTTTGGCATTCCGGCGATCGGCGCGGGGATGATCCCGATTTCGCCGACGAGCGCGTTTGCGTCGCCGTTTCTGCCCGCGGGCAAGCTGCCGTCCGCCCTGAACAGGGGCAGCCATCATCTGGTCAATTGGTTGTTGTGGCTGTCGTTCCGGAAGTCGGTCAACCGGGCGCGGCGGCAGGTGCTGGACCAGGGACCGCGCCACCGGCTGTGGGCCGGGCATCCGATGCTTTATGGGGTGTCGCCGGCCTTGCTGCCACCGCCTGCCGATTGGCCGGCGAACGCCAGGCTGTGCGGGCAGTGGCTGGAGCCGGCCGACGGTGCCTGGTCGCCTCCGGCCGAACTGGAGGATTTTCTGAAGGCGAGCGAGCCGCCTGTCTATGTGGGGTTCGGCAGCATGATGGGCTTTGACCGGGAGGCCTTGCTGCGTGCGGTGTTCGCTGGCCTGGAGGGGGAGCGCATGCTGTTTCACCCGGGCTGGTCGGGCTTGCCGGATGTGCGCTTGCCGCAGGATTGCCTGGTGATCGGCAATACGCCGCATGGCTGGCTGTTTCCGCGCACGTCGCTGGTGATGCACCACGGCGGCAGCGGCACGGCGCATTCTGCATGCCGCGCCGGCGTGCCTTCCGTGGTGCTGCCTTTCGCGGGGGATCAGTTTTTCTGGGCGCACCAACTGGCGCGCCTGGGCGTGGCCGATGCGCCGGTTTCGACCCGGCAGCCCGACGCCGATGCGATCAGGGCGGCCGTCGGGTTCGCCAGGTTGCCGGCCACGCGGTCCAGCTCCGCGGCCCTGGCGCAGGCGATGTCGCGAGAAGACGGCACGGCGACGGCGGTCAGGGAAATCGAGTCGCTGCTTATCCGGCACGGTTCAAACCGGTAGTCCTTACCCGGCCTGGCACGTCGCCGTGCGCCCGTCAGTCATCACTTTTTCTGATCGCTCGCCTCATCCTTTCCTATTACCGCCGCCCGCCGCCGCGCGATTACGATCAGTTGCCGGTCATGCCGGACGCATAACGATAAATGGAGGCGGCAATGGAGAAAAAGCCTGGTGGCGAGACGCCAGTCCTGCGCGCGGACGCGCCCGATGCAGCGCGGCGCCGGTGGCTGCATGGCGCCGCCGCGCTGCTGGGCACGCTGCCCCTGGCGGGGCTGGCGCGGGCGGATGCCTTGACGCAGCGCCAGCTGAACCTGGTGGTGCCGTTCGTGCCGGGCGGCCCGGTGGATATCGCGGGGCGCGTGGTCGGGCAGGAGCTCGGGCAGCAGCTGGGCACGCCGGTGGTGGTGTCGAACAAGGGCGGCGCCGGCGGCAATATCGGCGCCGAGGAGGTGTCGCGCAGCCAGCCCGATGGCGGCACGCTGCTGCTGGCGCTGGATTCGATCCTGACGGTGAATCCGTACTTCTATGGCAAGGACGCCACCCAAGGGGTGCGGACGCTGGCGCCGGTCGGGATGGTGGGCGAGCTGTCGAGCGTGCTGGTGGTCAATGCGCGTTCGCCGATCAAGTCGGTGGCGGATTTTCTGGACCATGGCCGCCGCAATAACCTGACCGCGGGTTCGGGCGGCAATGCGACGGCGGGCCATTTGTACGCGGAGCAGCTCAAGCGCGATTTCGGGGTGCAGCTGACGCATGTGCCGTACAAGGGGCTGAGCCCGGCGGTGCAGGATCTGCTGGCCGGCAATATCGATTGCATCGTGGCGTTGATCCCGGGGGTGTTGCCGCACATACGCGCCGGCTCGCTGCGCGCGCTGGGGCTGACGTCGTCCCGTCCGCAGGTGCTGCTGCCGGAGTTGAAGCCTTTGTCCGAGCTGGGTTTGCCGGGATTCACGGGCGCGTCGTGGCTGGCCTTGATGGCGCCCGAAGGCGTGCCGCCCGCCGTGGCCGACAAGCTGTCGGCCGGCCTGTCGCAGGCGCTGCGCAGCCCGGCCGTCGTGGAGCGCTTGCACTCGGCGGGCATCGATCCGCTCTACGCCGATGCGGCGGCGGTGCGCGCGCGCATCGCGCGCGAAGGCGCGCAGTGGTCGACCCTTCTGGCCAGTATCCAGCCGCCCCCCCAACGTTGAGAGCGACATGCCGCAGACCAAGCAACCCAATTTCCTGTTCCTGATGGCCGACCAGTTGACGGCTTTCGCGTTGCGCATGTACGGCAACAAGGTATGCCAGACGCCCAATCTGGACCGCCTGGCATCGCGCTCGACGCGCTTTGCCAATATGTACTGCAATTTCCCGCTGTGCGCGCCGTCGCGCGTGGCGATGCTGACGGGCCGGCTGCCGAGTTCGGTGGGGGTGTACGACAACGCCTCGGAGTTCTCGGCCGAGGTGCCGACTTTCCTGCACCATCTGGCGCTGGCCGGCTATTCGACGATTCTGTCGGGCAAGATGCATTTCGTGGGCCCGGAGCAGCATCACGGCTTTCAGGAGCGGCTGACGACGGATATCTATCCGTCGGACTTCGGCTGGACGCCGGATTGGCGCGAGGAGATTCCCATCGCGCCCACCGGCATGAATATGCGCAGCGTGATCGAGGCGGGCGAATGCCGCCGCAGCATGCAGATCGATTACGACGACGATGTGGTGTATCGCGGCGTGCAGAAGATCTACGACCTGGGCCGGCTGCACCGGGACCGGCCGTTCTTCCTGGCCGTGTCGATGACGCATCCGCACAACCCGTATGTGTCGACGCGCGAGTTCCTGGATCTGTACCGGCCCGCGGACATCGACATGCCCGCGGTGCCGCCGATCCCGTTCGCGCAGCAGGATCCGCACAGCCAGCGCCTGTGGTACATGTTCCGCCAGGACGAGTACGACGTGAGCGACGAGCATGTGCGCGCCGCGCGCCATGCCTACTACGCCATGGTGAGCTATGTGGACGCGCAGGTGGGCCGCCTGCTGGACGCGCTGCAAGCCATGGACCTGGACGAGTCGACCGTGGTGGTGTTCACCGCCGACCACGGCGATATGCTGGGCGAGCGCGGCCTCTGGTACAAGTGGGTGCACTTCGACCCGGCCGTGCGCATTCCGCTGCTGATTTCGGCGCCCGGGCGCACCCGGCCTGCGGTGCGCCACGAGCTGGCGTCGCTGGTGGATATCTTCCCGACCATGCTCGAGCTGGCCGGCGTGACGGTGCCCGACGATGGGGCCAGCCCGCCGGACGGCCGGTCGCTGGCCGAGGGGCTGGGCGCGCAGCAGGATGAGCCCACGGGCGTGGTCTATGGCGAAATGAATGGCGAAGGGGCGCACGCGCCCTGCCTGACGGTGCGGCAGGGCTGGTGGAAGCTGGTGGTCGCCGAGGGCGACCCGCCGCAGCTCTTCAATTTGCAGGACGATCCGCACGAGCTGCGCAACCTGGCCGGCCAGCCCGCCGCCCGCGACATCGAGCGACAGTTGACCGCGCTGGTGCAAGCGAAGTGGGATGCCCGCCGCCTGCACCAGGACATCCTGCATAGCCAGGCGCGCCGCCGCCTGGTGCAGCAAAGCCGCCTGCAGGGCGACTTCCCCGCCTGGGACTATCAGCCTTTCACCGACGCCAGCCGCCAGTATGTGCGGGCCGGCGCGCAGTCGAGCCCGGCGCTGGTCAAGGGCAAGCTGCGCTATCCGCCGGTCGCGCCGGTGGCGCCCCAACATCCGCGCCCCGCGCGGTCCAACCTGCCCGAATAAGGAGAACACCATGCATCGACGAACCTTGCTGCAAGGCATGCTGGCGGGCGCCGCGGGTATCGGGCTGGGCCTGCCGGCGCGCGCCGCGCAGTTTCCCGACCGCGCGCTGCAGTGGATCGTGCCGTATCCGCCGGGCGGCGCCACCGATTCGGTGGCGCGCGCCATCGCGACGTCGATGGGCGAGCAGCTCGGCCAGCCGGTGGTGATCGTCAACCGCCCCGGCGGCGCGACCAACATCGGCACGGAGGCCGCCATCAGGGCGGCGCCCGACGGCTACACGCTGCTGCTGGCCGTGCCGCCCCTGGTGGTCAACCCGGCCTTGTACCCGCAGCTCAGCTACCAGCCGCTGCGCGATACGCAGGCGGTCGGCCTGGTGGCGCTCAATCCCAACGTACTGGTGGTGCCGGCCGATTCGCCCTTCCGCACGCCGCAGCAATTGTTCGAGGCCGCCCAGGCCAAGCCGGACACGATCACGATCGGCTCGCCCGGCATCGGCACCGTGCCACACCTGGTCAGCCTGCTGATCGGGCAGGAGCTGAACGTGCGCGTGGTGCCGGTGCCCTACAAGGGCAGCGCCGCGCTCATGCCCGACCTGGTCAGCGGCCGGGTCAACGCGGCGATGGACAATCTGTTCGCGCAAGTGGCTTCGGTGCGCGGCGGCAGGGTGCGCGCGCTGGCGACGCTGGGCGACAAGCGTTCACCCCTGCTGCCGGACGTGCCCAGCATGACCGAACTGGGCTTGAGCAAGCTGTCGGGCATGGGCTGGATCGGCGTGGTGGCGCACAGCGGCACCGAGCCCGCACGCATCGCCAGGCTGGAACAGGCGGTGCTGCGCGCGGCGCGCGAACCGGGCATCGCCGAACGGCTGGAAGCCATGGGCCTGATGGTGATGCCCGAAGGACGCGAAGCCTTTCAGCAGCGCCTGTCCACGGAGGCCGATCTCTGGCAGGGCACGGTACGCCGCGCGGGGGTCACGGCCGCCTGACACGGCATGGGTGCGCAGCCGCGCCTGCTAGCCGGGCGCGGCGACGGGGTCTGGCCGGCTGCCGCAGATCTCGTGCACCAGTGCGCGCACCTGGGCGATGTCGTCGCCGGCTTCGTGCAGGCGCCGGGTGGCCGTCACCAGCTCGCGGGTAAGCGCCGGATCGCGGACAGGGGTTGCCGACAGCAGCCCCTGCTCCATTTCCGGTCGGTACACCATGGGCGCCAGCAGGGTGTACCCCACGCCTTGCGACACCAGGTGCTTGATCTCCGCGATCGAGTCCAGGGTCGTATGGTGGCGCAGCTCGACGCCCAGCGCGCGCGCCTGGGCCTGGATGTGGCGCGTCAGGCCATGCTTGGCATTGGGCAGGATCAGCGGGTACTGCGCCAGGTCGTGGAAGGCGACCGGGCGCTGGGCGTCCAGCGCGTCCGGCGGGCCGACCAGGTCGATCGAGTCCGCCGTCAGCCTGCGCACCTCCAGCTGCCTGAGCGGCTGGCTGGCGAACAGCACGGCGATATCCAGGCGCCCGGACTTCAGCCATTCGAGCAGGTGGCCCGACATGCCCTCGATGAGTTCGATGTCGAAGCTGCATTGCTGCCGGGCGCGCTCGATCAACTGCCCGGCGAAGGTCCGGGTCATGCCATTGGGAATGCCGATTTTCACCGCGCGGCCGGAACGGGCCGCCACGCCATGGCGCCGCTTCAGGTCGTCCACCGCACGCAGCACGGCGACGGCGTCGCGCAGCATGGCCTCGCCTTCGACCGTGAGGCTGACGCCGCGCGCCGAGCGCTCCAGCAGCTGGACGCCCAGTTCGTCTTCAAGCGCCTTGATCTGCGCGGTCAGAGCCGGCTGCACGATGTGCAGCGCCGACGCCGCCTTGGTGATGCTGCGGCGGTGTGCGGTCTCGACGAAGTAGCGCAGCTGGCGAAGTTCCATAGCCGGGAGTAGACATGGATATATCAACCCGCATGGTATCAAGTTACGCCGCCGTAGCGCGCAGAACAAAGGCCGCGCCGGCATGCCGGGCGGCCTTGGAGGGCGACGCGCCGGACCTGGCGAACTCGCCCGGTCCGCACGGCTAGCCCGCCTGGATCACAACGGGGTGATCTTGGTGGCCATCGGCCCCTTGGGGCCGTGGCCCTGGACGTAGCTCACTCGTTGTTGCTCGACGAGGGCCTTGTGGCCCTCGCCCTGGATTTCAGAGTAGTGGGCGAAAAGATCGGGGCCGCCGTTTTCCGGCATGATGAAACCAAAACCCTTCTCGTCGTTGAACCACTTGACTATGCCTGTTTGCATGGACTTTCCTTGAATATGGGGGCACCTCTCCCCAAATAGAGAGGCTGATCAAGGAAAGGATAGTGAACCATAGGGAACCGCAAGGGCGCTTACCGTACAGCGATCTCGATGCTTGACGAGCCGTTTCCACTATGGGCTGCCATGATGGCCACGTCAAGCACAATCGCGCCGTCGCGCGACTGTTTCAATTGATCGATAGGACAATCCGGCAATAGGGCGTATGGTGGGGTGGTCGCATCGAGTCGCATGCTTGAAGGCCGCGCCAGGCGGCCGGCCGGCCGATCCCGACAATCACGCATGGCGGGCGCGCAAGCTCTGCCACGCCTCCCCCCGCCACTGCGCCAAGGGTCAGCGTCACTGGAACGCGACCCATTGACGTCCGCGGACGCCGGACGTCGCATCGGCCCGCCGCCACCGCGGCCAACCGACAACCCCGCCCATTCTCCGGCGCGACCCGCGATATGCCTGCCATTGCAGGCCATGCCGCCCGCGCGGCTTCCCTTTCCAGGCACCATAGAAAACCATGCATGCACCCGAACAGATCGTGTCCGAGAACCAGGCCGCCAAGAAGATAGCGACGCTCTGGGCGTACTGCCATGGAGCGCCGGTTCCGGCATGCGTGCTCATGGCCGAGTTGTGGTTCCGTAGAACGCCCGCCGGCGACACGCGTACCTGGCGCGCCCTGGAAGCGCATCTGCGCAAGAGCGTGCCGTCATGAGCCGCGACGGCATGGCCCGTATCCGGCATGTACGGCGTCCGACGCATACCTCGCCCTCGCGGGCGCTGCAATGCGCCCCTTGGAGAAAATATGCAAAAGGTTTTCCTGAACGAAGACGAGGCGCAGGCCGTGGCCGCCGCCTGGTGCCAGAAGCATGGCATTGCCCCCGACCGCGGCCAGAAATTCACGGCGCGATGGTTTTGCCTGACGGAAAAACCGCCACCCAGAACCCACGCGTCGCTGGAAATCAGACTCGAAGCCTACTTCGACACGGCGCGCACGACAGGCCGCGCCGACACTTGAGCGTCGACACAGCCCTTGGTCGGCTTGTTTCAATTTAACCGTAGGTCCTGCCTGTCGTTGCGCGTACTGTGGATAGGTGGCACTCGCCACGACAACGTAAGAGGTACACATCATGACATTCCCTACACGCTTCGCCGCCGCAGGCCCTCCAACCCAGCCGGGACAAGACGGTCAACCCGACAAGCCGCAAGACAAGCAGACTCAAGAAGAACGAGACGAAGCGGCGCGCAAGCAGGCACAGAACGATCCGCTCAAGCAGCCCACCCCGCAGTAGCAAGAAGCCGCGCGCGGTCCGCTCATCTCCGCGAGGCTGGACGCAACGCGTGTCGCCCGGATTGGATGATCGCGGAATTGTGAGAACGCGCTGACTCATCGCATGGACGCGGGAGCCAGCGTAAGGCGATGCATTCATCCGCCTTGCGCCACCGCGCCCTGGCATGGCCTCAATCCATTCGGTTTCCCATCATGAAGCGCTTGAAGAAGGCCCTTGCACGCGTCGCGAATGCGTGCCTCGGGGTTCTGCCGCCGGCGACAACAGTCGCGCGCCCCAACAAGGGCCACAGCCCGCACCAGCCAGGCACGCATGCGGCGATCCTGTCGCCTTGGCGCGTGTATCGGATATATGCCCGTCCAGGGCACCTGCTGCTTCGAAACGATCAAGGCCGCATCTATGACCTGGGGATCATGAAGGGCGTGGAACCTCATCTGACTTATCGACTGTTCACGCGAGGGCTCAAGGGCCAAGGCTTTGCCTCGCGCACGCTGTTGCTTGACGATATCGCCCGCCGAATCGAGGACGGCGAGATATCGGACGAACTGCTTACGCTTTCCGAATGCACGGCCGAACCCGGCGCCGACCTGGATCGCGGCACCCACACCGACGTTTCAATGAAGCTGGCGCGCTGACGAGGCACCCGCCACGCCCCGGCTGCCGCTCAAAGCGCCGCGGCGAACAGCGGTTTCCATGATTCGATGTGGCGCGTGATCAGCGCCACGATGGCGTCGGGCTGCTGCTTGACGGCCAGGTCGATCATTTCGTAGTGCTCCTGCACCGAGGCGCGCTGGCGCACGCGGCCCTCCTCGGAGTTGATGCCGTAGAGCCGCATGTCGGCGCGCAGGTGCATGATCATCCGCGTGAGCAAGGGGTTGCCGGCGCGCGAGACCAGGGCCTCGTGGAAGCGGCGGTCGGATTCGATGTACTGCCCCACGTCCTGGTCCTTGACCGCCTGGGCGACCTCGTCGGCCAGCGCGACCAGCGGCGCGGTGTCGGTCAGGCCCTGGCGCGCCAGGGTGGCCAGGGCGCCGGACTCCAGCATGACGCGCACATCGAAGTGGTTCTCCAGGTCCTGCAGGGTGATGGCCTGGACCCGGAAGCCGCGATTGCGCAAGGGTTCGACCAGGCCCGAGCGGCTCAATTCCAGCAAGGCCTCGCGCACGGGGGTGGTGGAGACGCCCAGCTCGTTGGCCAGGCTGGGAACCGAATAGATCATGCCCGGCGCCGCGGCGCCCGACACGATCCGGGAACGCAATTGCGCAATAACGGACTCTCGCAAATTCGCGGGCGGCGCCATCCTCGCCATTCGGTTTACCTCCATGCTGGTTCGTGCGTTGTCGTAGCCCTCACTTTAACAAAACCCATGCTGTAGCGCGTGACGCGCCGCGCTGGACAACCGGTGGTTTTCAGCCTGCATCGTCCATGGACGGGTAGCCGTAATGGCGGGCCGGCACCCAGGTTTCCTTGACGGTGCGCGGCGACACCCAGCGCTGCAGGTTCAGCATCGAACCCGCCTTGTCGTTGGTGCCGCTGCGGCGGGCGCCGCCGAAGGGCTGCTGGCCGACCACCGCGCCGGTGGGCTTGTCGTTGACGTAGAAGTTGCCCGCGGCGAACCGCAGCGCGGCGGCGGCCTGGCCGATGGCCTGGCGATCGTTCGCGAACACGGCGCCGGTCAGGGAATAAGGGCTGGTCTGGTCGACCAGCGCGAGCGCGTCGTTCCAGCCGGCGTCGGGATAGACGTGGACGGACAGCACCGGGCCGAAGATTTCTTCCTGCATGGTGGCCGCCTTGGGGTCGGCGGCTTCGATCACGGTGGGTTCGACGAAGTACCCGACGCGGTCGTCGCCCCTGCCGCCGGCCAGCACCGTGGAGCCCTGTGACGGCGCGCGGTCGATGTATCGCATGACGCGCTCATAGGCCTTGCGGTCGATCAGGGCGCCCATGAAGTTGCCGAAGTCGGCGACGTCGCCCATGCGCACCGTGGCCAGGTTGTCGAGCAGGGCCTGCCTGGCGCGCGGCCACAACGAGGCCGGAATATAGGCGCGCGACGCGGCGCTGCATTTCTGGCCCTGGTATTCGAAGGCGCCGCGCAGCAAGGCGACGCCCAGCGTCTCGGGGTCGGCCGAGGCGTGCGCGAGCACGAAGTCCTTGCCGCCCGTCTCGCCGACCAGCCTGGGGTAGCTCCGGTACGATGGCAGGTTGCGCGCCACCTGCTGCCACAATCCGTCGAAGACCGCGGTCGAGCCGGTGAAATGCAGGCCGGCGAAATCGGCCGAGCGCAGCACCGCGGCCGAGACCGCGGCGGAATCGCCGGGCACGAAGTTGATGACCCCGGGCGGCAAGCCGGCGGCTTCGAGAAGCTCGAGAATCAGGTAATTGCTCAGCGACGCCGTGAACGCGGGCTTCCAGACCACGGTGTTGCCCATGAGCGCGGGCGCGCAGGGCAGGTTGCCGCCGATGGCCGTGAAGTTGAACGGGGTGACGGCATAGACGAATCCCTCGAGCGGGCGGTAGTCGAGCCGATTGAGGGCGCCATGGGTCGACAGCGGCTGCACTTGTCGCAGGCGTTCGGCGAAGGCGACATTGAAGCGCAGGAAATCGATCAGCTCGCAGGCCGAGTCGATTTCCGCCTGGTGCGCGGTTTTGCCCTGGCCCGCCATGGTCGCCGCATTGAGCGTCTGGCGCCACGGTCCGGCCAGCAGCTCGGCCGCGCGCAGGAAGATCGCCGCGCGCTCGCCAAACGGCATGGCGGCCCATTCTGCCTGGGCCGCCACGGCCGCCCGTACCGCGGCGCCGGCCGCAAGTTCGTCGGCCTGCTCGACCATGCCCAGGGTGCGCGCGTGGTCGTGCGGGCAATGCAGCGCGCGGGCGGCCACGCCGCGCCGGCGCTGCCCGCCGATGACCAGCGGAACGTGCGATTGGCCGACGCGCAGCGCATCCAGCGCGTTGGCCAGGCACTGGCGCTCGGCGCTGCCGGGGCGGTAATCCAGGACCGGTTCGTTGGCGATGTGCGAGGTGTTGGTCGGGCTGTTCACGAGTGGTCTCACTGTCCGGGGATGACGGGCGGAACGTAGCTGAAGGTGTGCATCAGGATCGCGCCGGCGGCGACGACGATGGGGAAGTGCACCAGGAACTGCATGGCGGTGTAGCCGACCAGGTCCTTGGATTTGAGGCGCAGTATCCCCAGAAGCGGCAGCATCCAGAACGGGTTGATGAAGTTGGGCAGCGTTTCGGCGATGTTGTAGACCATGACGGTCCAGCCCAGGTGGGCCTGTATCTGGTTGGCCGCGTCCATGATGTAAGGCGCCTCGATCACCCACTTGCCGCCGGCCGACGGAATGAAGAAGCCCAGGAATGCCGAATAGATGCTGACCAGTATCGAGAACACGCTGCTGTCGTGCGCCAGGCTGACGAACCAGTGCGCGATCGCGTCCGACAGGGTATGACCCTGCACGTTGACGACCTTGGTCAGCACGTAGCCGATGCCGCCGTAGAACGGAAACTGCAGCATCACGCCGCCGATGCTCGGCATGGCGCGGCCGAAACTTTCCAGGAAGCTGCGCGGCCGCCAGTGCAGCAGCAGGCCCAGCAACAGGAACACGAAGTTGTAGGTGTTCAGCTGCGACATGGTGATGAACGGGTTGCCGCTGCGGAAGGTGAGATACAGCCACCCGGAGGCCAGCCCGACCACGGCCACGGTCAGCCAGGGGCTGAACTCCAGGTAATCGCCGGGACGCTGGCGTTGCGCCGTCTCGGCCTTGGGTTCGGTCAGGTCCACGCCCAGGTCCTGCGCGGTCAGCGAGCGTTCCGGGCTGGGGGCCGTGAAGTAGCACACCAGCCCCGAGACCACGGTCACCAGGATCACCACCACCAGGTTCTGCCAGGTGAGTATGGTTTCGGAGAAGCCGATCACGCCGGTGATGGGCATCAGCGAGGCCGGGATGCTGGCGGGCGTGGCCTGCAGCTGCGCGGCCGACGAGCTCATGCCCAGCGTGAACCCGCAGCCCAGCCCCAGGTACCCGGCGGCGCCGGCCGCGCGGTAATCCAGGCGCAGATCGTTGCGGCGGGCCATTTCGCGCACCAGCAGGCCCGAGAAAATCAGGCTCAGGCCCCAGTTGACCAGCGACAGCAGGATACTCAGGGTGCCGATGAACACGACGGCGCCGCGCGGGGTCGAGGGCACGCGCGCCAGCGCCCGCAGCAGCCGCGCCACGGGCGGCGACAACGCCAGCACGTAGCCGGTGATGGCCACCATGGCCATCTGCATGGTGAAGGGAATGATGCTCCAGAAGCCTTCGCCGAACGCCTTGCTGACGGCAAGCGGGTCGCCGCCGTGCAGGATGGCGCCAAGCGCGACCACCGCGCACGCCACGACCACGAAGACGTAGGCGTCGGGAAACCATTTCTCGGCCCAGGCGACCATGGCCTGGGAGAAGCGTTCCATGGGGCTGGCGATGGCCTGCCTGCCCGGTGCGGGGGCGGCGGCGGCTAGATGATGGTCGGGCATGGCAAACTCCTGAGAAAGACAAGAATGGGATTACCTGCGCAGCGTCAAAGGCGTGATCGGAACCGCCTGGCAGGTCAGGCAGGTGTCCGCGGAACCATCGAAGTCAATGAGGTGGACGACCTGGCCGGAAACGATGTGCATGGCGCAGCTCTCGCATTGGCCGACGCGGCACCCGCTCGGCAGGACCAGGCCGGCGCGGTCGGCGGCGTCGAGCAAGGTGCCGGCCGCGGGATCCCAGGTGAAACCGCCCTGCTCGCCCTCGATCTGGATCGGCTGGGGCGCCAGGGTGTCCGGCACGCGTTTTTCGCTGCTGAACGTTTCCGAGAAAATATCGAAGCGCGGGATGCCGCGCGCCACCAGCGCGTCGACGCAGAACGCCAGAAAACCCGGCGAGCCACACAGATAGACCAGCGGCCGCGCCGCCACCGTCGCCCGCGACAGCCATGCGAAATCCAGCCGGCCGCGTTGCTGGTAATCGCGGCCCGCCACGTCGTGGCTTGCCGGCTCGGCATACACGGTCAGGGTGCGCACCGACCCGATGCGCTGCGCCAGCTGCTTGAGCTCGGCCCCGTACGGGTGCGACGAGCCATCGCGGCAGGCGTGCACCAGCAGCACCGACGGGGCGGGTCCGGCGCCTTGCGCCAGCGCTTCCAGGTAGCCATGAAAAGGAGTAATGCCGATGCCGCTGGCCATCAGTATCACGGGCCGCGCCGTGCGCAAGGGCGGCGTGAAGACGCCCGCGGGCGCGGACAGCAGCACGCGCGCGCCCTCGGCCAGCTCGTGCAGCGCATTGGACATCACCCCGGCGGGGCCGTCGCCATCGCGTACGCGCCGCACGGCGATGGACAGGTAGGCGGGTTGGCGATTGGGACCGGTGAGCGAGTACGCCCGCCGGGCCGTGCCGCCGGGCATGGAGACGATGACGTGCTGCCCGGGCAGGAAATCGGGCAGCGCCCGCGCATCGCAGGGAAGCAGGCGGAACTCCGCCACGTCATGCGCGATACCGCGCTTTTGCGCCAGCACGAATTCGCGCGCGCCGCTCCAGCCGCCGCGGTTGCGCGCGTCGTCGCGCACGATGTCGCACACCGTGGCGCGCAGGGGCACCGAGCCGCTGACCGGATCGCGGTGGCGATCCGTCATGATGGCGTTGATATTGCTGGACGCGGGCCCGACGATGGCGCCGTCGGCGCGCCCCAGCCCCTCGCAGCCCTGCCACCAGCCGAATTCGGCGATCACCACGTTCTCGTGCAGATCGGCGTTGATTTTCGCGCGCAGGACGACTTCGCCGTAGGGCGTGCGCACGCGCACCCAATCGCCGCTGGCTATGCCGCGGGCCCGCGCGGCCTGGACGCTCAGGTACACCTGGGGATCGGGCGACTTGCGCCGCAACGAAGCGACGTACCGGTGCGACGAATGCACGAACCAGCCGCTCTTGGCCGTGCTCATCACCAGCGGGTATGCGCCGGCGTGCCGCGCCGGCGTATCGGCGGGCTCGACATGGACGGGCAGCGCGGGCTGGCCGATGTCATGCAGGGCCGCGCAGTGGATTTGCACCCTGCCGTCCGGCGTGGGAAAGCCGACGGGCTGCCCGTCGCGCACGGCCTTGTACTTTTCGTGGGCAAACGCCTGCGGAAAGCGCATGCCCCCGGGCTGCCCGCGCAAGGCCCGCACATCGATGCCCAACGGCGCCAGCTGGTGGTTCCAGCATGCGTCCATGTCGGCGCCGAAGAACGCATCGCGCAGCCCCAGGCGCCGCGCCAGCTCCAGCACGATCTCGTAGTCCGCGCGTGACTCGCCGGCGGGCTCCACCATCCTGGGACGCAACTGCACGTGCTCCACGGCCTCCTGCGTGATCTCGAAACCCAGCTTCAGGGCTTCGCGCTCCCATGGCATGTTGGCCGGCAGGACGATGTCCGCGTTCATGCCGGTCGGGTTCATGCTCATGTCGACGTGCACGTGGAAGTCCAGGGCCTGCAGCGCCTCGCGATTGCGGGCGGTCTCCGCCTGCGAGACCAGCAGGTTGGTGCCGAAGCTGACCAGCGTGCGCACCGGATAGGGGTCCTGCTGCAGCACGGCCCGGCAGAAATCGCGCGCCGTGATCCAGCCCAGGCTGGGCGGCCCGAGGGGCAGCTCGTCCAGCCCCAGCGCCTTGGCGCGTTGCACGGGCGGCAGCAGCTCCCGATACCCGTTGACGTTGCGATACGGCGGCGCCACGGTCCACAGGTTGCCGCCCGCTCTGTCGCAGGCGCCCGTCAGGGCATACAGCGTGGCGATGGCGCGGTCGGTCTGGGTGGCGTTGGTATGCTGGCCGACGCCGGTCCACGAGTGATAGGAGAGCCGGGGCGCGTTCTCGAAGATGGCGTTGAATCGCGCCAGCTCGGCCTCGTCCAGCCAGGCCAGCCGGGCGACTTCGCCCGGCGTGTAGCGCTCCACCGCTGCCCGCAGGGCCTGCATGACCGTCACGGCCTCGCACGTGCGGCCGTCGCGCAGGCGCAAGGTCCAGGATCCGAACAGCTCGGCACGCGCGGTGTCCGCGCCGCGCCCGCTGGCGGCCGGGCTGCCGTCCTGCATCACGACCCGCGCGGCGGGATCGGCGTCGGGCCAGAGATCCACGGCGCGCAGCAAGGCGCCGCTCGCGCCGTCCAGCAGAAACGGCCCGTTGGTCCAGCGCGCCACGAAGTCGCGGTCGAAGCGGCCGGTATGCAGCAAATGGCGAATGGCGCCCAGCGCGAGCGCGCCATCGGCGCCGGGGCGCACGCGCAGCCACAAGTCCGCCTGCTGGCCGGCCCCTTCCCGGTTCGGGTCCACCACCACCACCTTGGCCCCGCGCTGGCGCGCCGCCGCGATCCGCGCAGCCTGCGCCAGCCATGTCCGCGCGGGGTTGTGCCCCCACAGCAGCATGGTGTCGGTGTGCTCCAGGTCCGGAACGCCGATGCCGCGCCCGAACGTCAGCGCATGGGCATAGTCCTTGTGCCAGCCGCAGACCTCGACCGCGTAGATGAGGTTGGGGCTGCCGAACACCCGCACGAATCGCTCGACCCACTCGAAGCTGTCCACCATGGGCGTGCCGCTGGGCGTGGTGACGGCGAACGCAACGCTTTCGGCGCCGTCGCGCCGGCGCGCGACCGCCAGCCGCTCGGCCACTTCGTCCAGGGCTTCGGACCACTCGATTTCCCGCCAGCCGGGGTCGGCCGCGCCGCGCGGATTGGTCCGCCTGAGCGGGCGCAGCAGGCGATGGCTTTCGGCCATCATTTCCGGCGCCGCGCGGCCCTTGGCGCACAGGGCGCCGCCCGTGGGATGGCCGGCAAGCGGCGTCACCGCGACCAGCCGGCCGTTCTCGACGTGGTTGACGGATCCGCAGCGCGACCGGCACAGCGTGCAGTACCCCGTGACTTGCTTCATGTTGCCCCTGCCCATGTAATGCGTGACGCGCTACTTAACTTGGGCGAATAGTAGCGCGTCACGCATTACGCAAGAATGAGGGGAAACACGGATAGGGATGGCGGCCTTCGGCGCGGGAAAGCGGCCGCCGCCGCAGGCCGCGCCGCCGGTCCGGCAAGCCGCGCCCTCCGCGGGCCGGCTCAGTCCTCGCCGGCCGGCGGCAGTCTCGCGATCACCTTGATCTCGAAATCGAAGCCATACAGCCAGGTCACGCCCACGGCGGTCAGGGTGGGATGCGGCGCCTGGCCCCAGTACTCGGGCACCACTTCCCAGATCTGCTCGAACCGGGATTGGGGGTCGACCATGAACACGGTGACATCGACGACATCGTCGAAGCTGCACCCGGCGGCGGCCAGGATGGCGTTGAGGTTGTCGAATGCCTGGCGGACCTGCTCCTGCAACCCCTGTTTCGGCGAGCCGTCTTCCTGGCTGCCGACCTGCCCGGAGACGAACAGAAAGCCGTTGGACCGGATGGCCGGCGAATAGCGGTTGCGGTCGTACAAGGCCTGGCGGCCGGCCGGGAAAACCACGTTGCGTGCGGACATTGAAGCCTCTCCATCATGGGTGATTGAAACGTGCCCGTCGGGGCAGTGCGATCCACTCTAACGAGCGTGGCCGAGCCGATAAACCGGCGATCGCACCCAACATTGTTTGTAGAATCCAAACAATCGGACAGCCTGGAACAACGATGGATCGTTTCGATGCGATGCGGGCATTCGCCCGTGTAGTGGAGACCGGCAGCTTCACCAAGGCGGCGGACACCCTGCACATGAGCAGGACCAGCGTGACGCAACTGGTGCAGCAACTGGAGGCGCGCCTGCGCGTGCGGCTGCTCAATCGCACCACGCGCAAGGTCAACGCCACCGCCGACGGCGCCGCCTACTACGAGCGGGTGCAGCAGCTGCTGGCCGACCTGGAAGACGCCGAGACCAGCCTGTCCGGCGCATCGGCCATGCCGGGGGGCAGGCTGCGCGTCGATGTGCCCAGCCCGTTCGCCAGCACGATCCTGGTCCCGGCGCTGCCGGCCTTCCAGGCGCGGTATCCGGACATCCTGCTGCACCTGGGCGTCAGCGACCGGGAGGTGGACCTGATCGACGAGAACGTGGATTGCGTCATCCGGGGCGGCCAGATCAACAACCTGTCGCTGGCGGCGCGCCACGTGGGCGACCTGCAACTGGGCGTCTACGCCGCGCCCGGCTATCTGGCGCGCGCCGGCGTGCCCGCCCATCCGGGCGAGCTGCAAGACGCCCGGCACCGCATCGTCGGCTTCTCGTGGTCGCGCGCGCGCCGTCTGTTTCCCTGCGCCATGCGGCGGGCGGACGAGCGCATCGAGGTGGCCGGCCGCCATGCCCTGCTGCTGGACGAAGGCAATGCCTATCTTGCCGCGGGCCTGGCCGGCATGGGGGTGATCGGGGTGCCGACTTACATGGCCGAGGCGCACGTCGCGCGCGGCGCGTTGATACGGCTGTTCGGCGACTGGCGGCTCGACCCCATGCCCCTGTATATCGCGTATCCGCAGAACCGGCATGTCAGCGCCAAGCTGCGGGCCTTCATCGACTGGATCGTGGAACTGATGGCGCGGCGTGCGCCCGTGACGGACGCACCGCCGCCGCGCCGGTCCGCCAGCCTGCCAGGCGGACCGGACGCCGCGCCGCCCGATATCACTGGGGCGTGATGCCGAGGCGCTTGATCATCTCGCTGACGCGCTGGTTTTCGGCGGCCAGTACTTTCCTGGCTTCCTGGCGCGATGCCGGATAGGGGTCGATGCCCAGGGTCACGAACTGGTTGGCGACGTCGCTGGCGCGCAAGGATTCGAGCAAGGCCTGGTTGATGCGCTCCAGGCGATCCTCGGGGGTGCCCTTGGGCGCCATCAGCCCGACCCAGGCGACCATGTCGAAGCCCTTGATCTCGCTGACTTCGGCCAGCACCGGCACATCCGGCATGCTGGCCGAGCGCTGGGCCGAAGAGACGGCGTAGGCGCGCGCGCGTCCGGATTTCACGTGCGGGGCCACCGACGCGACCGAGTCCCACATGAACGAGACCTGCCCGCTCAGGACATCGGTCAGCGCCGCGGCGCTGCCCTTGTACGGAATGTGCTGGGCCTTGATGCCCGCGCTGTCCATGAAGACTTCCGCGGTGAGGTGTCCGATGGAGCCGTTGCCCGACGAGGCGAACGTGTACTTTTCCGGACTCTTGCGCAGCAGGTCGATCAATTCCTGCGCGCTCTTGGCCTGGAAGCTGGACGAAGTCACCAGCACATAGGGCACCTTCGCGACCAGGCCGGCCGGTTCGAGATCGGATGGCGAGAAGCCGCTTTTCATGAGCAGCGGGTTGACCGTCACCGATCCGGACGAGCCGGCCAGCAAGGTGTACCCGTCCGCCTCCGATTTGGCCACCGCCGTCGCGCCGATGGTGCCGCCGGCCCCTGCCCTGTTTTCCACGATAAACGGCTGGCCCAGCGCCGCGGCCAGCTTTTCGCCCGCGGCGCGGGCGGCCACGTCGGTGGCCTGGCCGGGCGTCCACGGCACGATGATGCGCACCGGCTTGTCAGGGTAGGCCTGGGTCGCGTGCGCCTGGGGCGCCAGTATGCAAAGTGCAGCGGCCAGCGAAGCAAAGCGCAATGTCATGAAAGTCTCCTTGTTGTAAAAGCCTTTTTTGCAAGCTGGCCCGAGCACGCGCTCGCCCAGTTGCCTAAGGGGCGACCCGTGGGTCGCCGGATGGTCCCGCCACCACGCCGGCGGCATGCAGGTCCGATATCTGCCTGGCGCTCAGCCCAAGAACGTCGCCCAGCACCTGGTCGGTGTGCTGACCCAGCAGGCTGGCGCCCTGGGTTGGCCGGCGCGTGGCGCGCGGTTCGCGCACCGGCGTGCCGACCGTCCAGTGTTCGCCGGCGCCGGCCGTCGCGATCCGTTCGAAAAGCGGGTTCGCGCTGCCCACCCGGCCGTCCCGGGCCAGCATCTGGGTGGCTGTCTGGTAGAGGCCCCAGCAGACGCCGCCCTCGTCGAGCGCGGTTCTGACCTGCGCCAGCGTGCGGGCCCGAAACCAGGGCTCGCACGCCGCGGCGATGGCTTCCCGGTGCGCGAAGCGCTGCGCCTCGTCGGCGAGATTGGCGCCGGTGCGCGCTTCGATGTCCGCCATCGCCTCGGCCAGGCCGCATGCCCGCACCAGGCTTTGCCACTGCCCTTTCGAAATGGCCGCGACCATGACCCGGCTTCCGTCGCTGGTGAGGAAATCCTTGCCGAAGGCGCCGTAGAGGTGGTTGCCCAATGGCTCGCGGTCTTCGCCCAGCAGTTCGGCCTGCGCCAGCGTGCCGAGGTGCGACATGAGCGAGAACGCCACGTCCGAGAGGGCCAGCCGCAGCTCGGCGCCCTGCCCTGTCTGGCGCCGCCTGAGCACCGCCGACACCACCGCCATCGCGGCCTGATAGCCGCAGCACGCGTCCCAGGTCGGCAGCGGGCTGTTGACCGGCTCGCGCCCGTCGCCGGTGGCGTGGGGATAGCCGGTGGCGCAATTGACCGTGTAGTCGACCGCGGTCGAGCCGTCCGCGTTGCCTTCGATGGTGCAGGTGATGACGTCCGGGCGGCCCTCGGCCAGCAAGCCGTGGGACAGCCAGGGCACGCCGATGTTGGTAAGCAGGATGCCGGCGTCCGGCCCCGGCGCGCAAACCAGCTTCCTGACCAGGTCCCGGCCGGCGGGCTTGCGCAGGTCCAGCGCCACGGAACGCTTCTGCTTGTTCAGGCCCGTCCAGTACAGGCTGGCGCCGCCGGGCATGCGGGGCATGCGCTCGTGGTCGATGCCCCCGCCGATCATGTCCAGCCGGATCACCTCGGCGCCGAACTGCGCCAGGGTCAGGCCGGCCAGGGGGGCGGCGATGAACGCGGAGCTCTCGATGACGCGCACCCCTTCGAGGAAATCCAGGTTCACTGCGGCGCCCCCGCGAGCGACGCCCGCGACGGCACCAGGCAGCTGCGGACAAAGCGCATGAAGACCACGCCGTCGGCGCGCACGCCTTCGGTGCGCACGGTCACCACGCCCTGGCCGGGGCGGGACTTGCTCTCGCGCACCGACAGCACCTCGGAGCGCGCGTACACGGTGTCGCCGGGATGCACGGGGGCCAGCAATTCGATCTCCTGCCATCCCAGGTTGGCGACGGCGTTGGCGCTGATGTCGTCGACGCTCATGCCCAGCACGATCGCCAGGGTCAGGCCGCTGTTGACCAGGGGCTTGCCGAACTCCGTCTGCAAGGCGTAGTGATGGTCGCAATGGGCCGGGTGGCGGTTCATCGTCAGCAGGCTGAACTGGATGTTGTCCGCCTCGGTGATCGTCCGGCCGGGCCAGTGCGCGTACTGATCACCGGTCTTGAAGTCCTCCAGCAACCGGCCCCGGGCCAGCAGCATACTCTTGGCGTCCATGCTCATGCTCTCCTGTGATGCACGGAAAGCATCATAGGAGGCTTGCGCAAAGTTATTATGTGATTAATCTTATCGATTATTCATCTATCGAAGTCCGCGGCCGCGCCGACCGGCGCGCCGCGACCGGAGCTGGCCGCATGGGGAAAGAAAAGAGTCGACCGTTACCGAACATCAATCTGAAGCTGCTGCATACCTTCATGCTGGTGGCCGAGCATTGCAGCTTCCGCCAGGCCGCCGAACTTTCGCACCGGTCCCAGGCCGCAGTGACGGGGCAGATCAAGCAGCTCGAAGCGCAGCTGGGCGTGGACCTTTTCCATCGGACCACGCGGCAGGTCAGGTTGACCGCCGAAGGCGCGCAATTGCTGGAGAGCGCGCGCCGGGCGGTCCACGAAATGGAAAACGGGCTGCGGCAGATCCAGGAAACGGTGGACCTCAAGCGCGGCCGCATTTTCCTCTCGTGCTCGACCACCGTGTCATCGACGCGGCTCGCGCCCATCCTGGCGGCGTTCGAGCGCGACTATCCCGGCGTGGAAGTGTTCGTGCGGGAGCTGACCTCGGGCGATATGTTCGAGACGGTGCGCCGCGAACAGGCGGACTTCGGCATAGGCCCCATCATGGAGCTGCCGGAATTCGATTTCGAGCCCATCCTGACCGAGAACCTGTACGCGGTGGTGCCCAGGAATCTTTTCCCCGACACCGCCGAGCAGATCACCCTGGCGCGGCTGGCTTCGATGCCGCTGCTGCTGCTCAACCCCGGCACGGCGCTGCGCGCCCTGATCGACGATACGGCGCGCAGCCGCGGCCTGACGATCAACACCAAGTTCCAGTTTTCGCAGGCGCAGACGCTGATATCGATGGCCACCGCCGGACTCGGCGCGGCGGTGCTGCCGGCCATGGTCCTGCCCGCGAAGCCGCACAAGAACGTGCAGGTGCTGCCCATCGTGCACCCCCGGATGACCCGGGACGTGGCGATCGTCCGGTTGCGACATAGAAAGCTGACGCCCGCGGCCGCCAGGCTGGCGCAGCTGGTGCGCGACCTGATCCACGGGCCGGTCGGGCGGCGAACCGCCCGGGCGACTACACGACGCCCGCCTGCCTGAGCGCCGCGAGCCGCTCGCCGCACACGCCCAGCAGCTCTTCGTACACCCCGGCGTTGTCCTGCCCCAGCGCGCCGCCGGCCCGCAGGAACCGGGCCGGCGTGCCGGACAGCCTGGGCACGGACGCCGGCAGCACCGTCTTGCCGATGCGCGGATCATCGACTTCCATCAGGTTCCCGCGCGCCCGGTATTGCTCGTCCTGGAAGATGTCCTCGATCGAGTACACCTTGGAACACGGCACGCCCTCGTTGCGGCAGAGATCGAGCAAGGCTTGCAGATCGAAGCGCGCGCTCCACGCCGCCACCAGCGCATTGATGGCCTGGCGGTTTTCGGCCCGGGCCGCGGCGCTGGCGAACCTGGCGTCGCCGGCCAGCCCGGGCGCGCCCATCGCACTGGCCAGGCGTTCGAACATCCGGTCGTTGCTGCACGCAATCGCCACCCATTGGCCGCAGCGGGTCTGGTAATGGCTGTGCGGCGCGACGTTCGGGACGTCCGCGCCCAACCGGCGCCGCACGAAGCCGGTGGCCGCGTACACGGGCGCGAGTTCGTCCAGCAGGCGGAAGACGGACTCGTACAGCCCGATGTCGACGACCTGGCCCCGGCCGGTGTGGTTGCGCGCCTGCAGCGCCGTCAGCACGCCGATGGCGCCCCACAGCCCCGAGATATAGTCCGCCAGCGAGGTCGAGCCCGGCACGACCGGCGGGCCGTCCGGCTCGCCGGCCAGGTGGGCCAGGCCGCCGAAGGCATGTGCGATGCGGGCGAACCCCGGCTCTTCGCGCTTGGGGCCGTCCTGCCCGTAGGCGCTCACGCGCAGGAGGATCAGGCCGGGGTTGAGTTCGGACAGGACGTCGTAGCCCAGCCCCCACTTCTCCAGGGTGCCGGGCCGGAAGTTCTCGAGCACCACATCGGACTCGCGCACCAGCTCCTTGAACAGCGCCGCGCCCTCGGGGGTGCGCAGGTCCAGCGTCACGAACCGCTTGTTGCGCGCCTCGCTCATCCACATATACGTATCGCCGCACGGCGAAGGGGTGCCGAACTTGCGCAGCGAATCGCCGCCCTTGGGCTGCTCGATCTTGATGACGTCGGCGCCGAAGTCGGCCATGATGGTGCCGCAAAACGGCGCGGCGAGAAAGGTTGCGATATCCAATACCCGCAACCCCGACAGGGCCTTGGGCGGTTGATGGGCCTGCTTCAGATCTGCTGCCACTGCGAGCTCCTGGTAGAACGACTGCATCTGCTGTCACTCTCGCAGGCTAGCGGCTCGCCTCGGCCCTGACCAATCGAATTATCCGAAGGTTTATTCAGTTTTGTGACGGATCCGCGATCTCGCCAAAGGCTGCGCGGGTCGCCGGCGCGCCATCGGGCGAGCTGGCCGGCGCTTGCTGAGCGCGCCGGCCAGCGCCGCTCACCCGGCGCCGACGTCCACCACCACCCTGCCCCGCACCTGGCCCGCCAGCAATTGCGGCGCCAGCCCGGCCACCTCGTCGAGCGTGATGGCGCGCGTGTTGGCATCGGTGACGGCGGCCGGCAGTTCGCTGGCCAGGCGGCCCCAGGCCTCGGCCCGCCGCGCGAACGGCGCGTAGACGCTGTCGATCCCGGCCAGGGTGATCCCGCGCAGGATGAAGGGCGCGACCGTGGCGGGGAAGTCCATGCCTTGCGCCAGGCCGCAGGCGGCGACGGTGCCGCCGTACCGGATGCTGGCGCAGACGTTGACCAGGGTGTGGCTGCCCACGCTGTCGACCGCGGCGGCCCAGCGCTCTTTCTGCAGGGGCTTGCCAGGCTGGTTGAGCGTGGCGCGATCGATCAGTTCGGTGGCGCCCAGCTGCTTGAGATAGTCGGCTTCGTGCAGGCGCCCCGTGCTGGCGTGCACCTCGAAGCCCAGCCGAGCCAGCAGGCTGATGGCGATGGTGCCGACGCCGCCGTTGGCGCCGGTGACGAGCACCGGTCCCGTCTCGGGGTTGACGCCGGCACGCTGCAGCGCCATGACGCACAGCATGGCGGTGTAGCCGGCCGTGCCGATGGCCATGGCGCGGCGCGCGTCCATGCCGTCGGGCATGGGAACGAGCCAGTCGGCCTTGACGCGCGCCTTGCGCGCCAGGCCGCCCCAGTGCGTTTCGCCCAACCCCCAGCCGTTGAGCAACACGGCGTCGCCCGCGCGGTAGCGCGAATCATGGCTTTCGAGCACGGTGCCGGCGAAATCGATGCCGGGCACCATGGGGAACTGCCGCACGATGGGAATCCGGCCGGTGATGGCCAGCGCATCCTTGTAGTTGATGGTGGACCAGGCTATGTCGACCAGCACGTCGCCATCGGGCAACCGCGCCTCGTCGAGCCGGGTGCGTTGCGCCTGGATAGTGCTGTCGTCGTTCTGGGTAAGCAACAGGGCGTCGAACATGGAGGGCTCCTCGGATCGGGCCAGGCAGGGCATGAGCCCCGGGGGCCTGGCCGAGGCCGGCGTCGCGCCTCGTCCAGGAACGCCTCCAGTTTACGCACTCGGACGGCGGGCGCGCCATGGACGGCGCGCCCCGTCAATCCAGCTTGACGCCGGCGTCGCGCACGATGCCGCCCCAGCGGTTGTAGTCGTCGCGCAGTATGGTTTGCAGCGCATCCGGGGTGCTGGTCAGCGTCTCGACCCGCTGGGCCCGCACCTGGGCCTGCAAGGCGGGGGATTCGAGCGCCTTGTTGAGCGCCGCGTTGAGCCTGTCGCGCACGTCGGCCGGCACGCCCCGGGGCGCGATGATGGCCCACCACAGATCTTCGCCCGACTTGGCGTAGCCGGCCACGCCCGCTTCGTTCATGGTGGGCACGCCGGGCAGGAAGGGACTGCGCTCGGCGCTGGTCACGGCCAGCGCGCGCAGCGCGCCCGACTCGATCAGCGGCATCGAAGTATTGAGGGTGTCGAACATGAACGCCACGTTGCCCGCGACCACGTCGGCCAGCGCGGGGCCGCTGCCCCGGTACGGCACGTGCAGGAAGCCGGTGTGGGTGAGCTGCTTGAGCAGCTCGCCGGACAGATGGTTGGTCGAGCCGTTGCCGGCCGAGGCAAAGGTGATGCTGCCGGGCTTCTTGCGGTCCAGCTCGATCAGCTCCTGGAGATTGCGGGCCGGGATCTTGCTGTTGACCACCAGCACGTTGACGAAGCGTCCCGCCAGGCCGATGGGCGTGAAGTCCTTGAGCGGGCTGTAGGGAAGGTCGGGATAGATATGCGGGTTGATGGCCATGTTGCCGACGCTGGACATGCCGATGGTGTAGCCGTCGGGCGCGGAGCGGGCGATGGCGGCGATGCCGACGCCGCCGCCCGCGCCGGAGCGGTTGGACACCACCACGGGAACGCCCAGCTCCTTGCTGAGCTGCCCGGCGATGGGCCGCGAGAAGGTGTCCATGGAACCACCGGCCGGAAACGGCACGATGAACGTAACCGGGCCGGCCGGCCAGTTGCCGGCGCCGGCGGGCGCCACCGCGCCCAGCGCGCAGCAGCCGGCCAGCAGCAAGCGTGCAAGTCTCGACATTCCCTATTCCCCTTGTATGGTTTTGTACCGGGTGCGCCGCGACGGCGCGGCGGTTATTGGGCGGCGTCCACGGCGTCCATGACGCGCGCCGAGTAGACCAGCGCGGCGCCGGCGTTCAGCGCCACGGCCACGCCCAGCGCCTCGGCGATCTCGCCCTTGGTGGCGCCGTTGTCGGTGGCCGCCTTGGCGTGCACCGCGATGCAGCCGTCGCAGCGGGTGGTGACGGCCACCGCCAGCGCGATCAGTTCGCGCGTCTTGGCGTCCAGTTGATTGGTCTGCTTGCCGGCCGCCGAGAGCTGCTGATAGCCCTTGACGGTTTCGGGGCTCGCCTTGGCGATTTCGCCGATGCGCGTCATCAGTTCCGAGCGGTATTCGTTCCAGTCCAGCATGATTGATCCTTTATGGGTGAGGGAGTGATTAGAAATTGCCGCCTACCGGGCGTAGCGGTCGCGCACGGCGACGGCGTCCTGGGTCTGGCCGCACAGCATGGCCTGGTCCACGTCCATGTGGCTGCCCAGGTGGTTCAGCGCGTTGGCATACGCGTTGATGCTTTGCTTGGACATGCGCACCGCGAGCTCGGGCATCTTGCCGATGCGCGCGGCGAGGTCCTGCGCATGCGCGCGGGCCGCGCCGTCGGGCACGACGAAATCGGCCACGCCCCATTCGAGCGCCGTGTCGGCCGACATCTTTTCACCCAGCAGCACGATCTGTTTCGCGCGCGCCGGACCGACCAGGTTCACCAGGCGCGGAATGGTCTGCCATCCCAACGGGATGCCGATCTGCACTTCGGGCACGAACAGGAAGGCCGACTTGCCCATGACGCGCCAGTCGCAGGCGAGCGTGAGCGCGATGCCGCCACCCACGTTCATGCCCTCGACGGCGGCGATGGTGATCTGCGGCAGGTCTTCCCAGGCCTTGCACAGGCGGGTGCCGCGCAAGGCGATGGCGCGCCGCTCGAGCTGGGTCTTGTCGTCCAGGTTCCAGCGCGTGGCATCGCCCAGGTCGATGCCGGCCGAGAATTCGTTCTGGTTGCCGCTGAGCACGATGCACGCGACGGAGGTGTCCTGCTGCAGCGCCAGCGCGATATCGGTCAGGCGCAGCACCATCTCCTGACTCAGCGCATTGCGCTTGCCGCCGCGGTCTATGGTGACCGTCGCCACCGCGCCTGTTTTCTCCAGCGAGATGATTTCCTTCATACCGGTGTTCCCCTTGTGAGTCGCTAACTGTTCAGCAGTTCGGCGGCGGCCAGGTCGGCGGCCGAGTGCAGGACTGCGACGATTTCCTGCAGGTCATGCGATTTGAGGCGGGCGGCAGGGCCGACCACGCCGATGCTGTAGAGGCCGCGCGCCGGACCGCTCATCACCGGGCAGGCCACGCTCAGCACGCCTTCGTCGATTTCGCCGTCGCAGATGGCAAAGCCCTGCCGGTGCACCTGGTCGAGTTCCTGCATCAGGGTGTCGACCCGCAACCCCGGCGTGCTGCTGGCCACCGGTTCGAGCAGCGCCTGGATCCGGGCCGGATCGAGGTAGGCCAGGATGGCCTTGCTCGAGGAGCACTTGTCCAGCGGCCGGCTGCCCACGCCAGGGTAGATGTACAACTGGTCCTTGCGGGTGGGCGTGACCGCCTGCACCAGGTCCACCTCGTCGTTCCACAGCCGCGCGCAGAAGGCGGTTTCCTCCAGGCGCCCCACCACGAAGTTCAAGGCGGGGTTGAACAGCGCCAGCTTGCTGTCCTGGGCCAGGCTGCTGCGCATCAGGCCGACCAGGCCATCGCCCAGCACGAAGTTGCCGCTGGCGTCGTCCTGGCCCAGATAATCGATCTCGCGCAAGGTGGTGGCCATGCGATGGGTGGTGCTGCGCGGCAGGCCGGTGGCGGCGGCCAGCTCGGCCAGCGACAGGCCGCCGGGATGGCTGGCGATCGCGTGCAGGATGTGGTGGTAACGGTTCAGCGGATTGGACATGGGTGCTCTAGTGCTGCTGCCGCAAGGCCATCTTGTCGACCTTGCCTATGGACAGCATCGGTAGTGAGTTGCGGACGAAAATGCGCTTGGGCACTTTATAGTTGGCCATGCGTTCGCGGCACCACTGCACCAGTTCGGGCTCCGACACGTCGGTGTCGGGCCTGAGGATCAGGTGCGCGTGGCCGACCTGCTGGTAGAGCTCGTCGTCGACGGCAATGACGGCCGACATCAACACGTTGGGGTGCTGCTCGAGCACGACCTCGATCTCGCGCGGGTAGACGTTGTAGCCCCCGGATTTATACATTTCCTTGATGCGCCCGACCAGCCGGAAATTGCCGTCGTCGTCGCGCTGGGCCATGTCGCCGGTCTTGAGCCAGCCATCCCGCGTAAAGGCGCCGGCAGTGGCGGCGTCGTCGCGCAGGTAGCCATTCATGCAGTACTGGCCGCGCACCTGCAGCTCGCCCTGGGTCCCGACGGGCAACGGCTGGCCCTGCTCGTCGGCCACGCGCAACTGGCCCTCGGGAATGGCGCGTCCCACGGTGTAGGCGGCCGCCTCGAGCGAGTCGCTGGCGACGATGTAGCTGACCGACCCGCACGACTCGGTCAGGCCGTAGGTGGAGCCGATGCGCGGGCAGTGCTCCTTGACGCGCCGCAGGATGGGCATGGGAATGGCCGCGCCCGAGAAAATGAACCACTCCATCCCGCGCATGATGGACATGTCGAAGGACGGCTCGCGGATCAGCATCTGCAGCATGGTCGAACCCAGCATCAGCATGTTGACGCGATGCTTCTCGATCAGGCTCATCACCTCGGCCGGCCGGTAGCGTTCCTGGTAGATGATGGTGCCGCCGGCCAGGATCTGCGACAGGCCCCGGAAGTGCATGCCGCCGATATGGTTGATCGGCGCGAAGTTGATGACCACCGGGTGGCTTTGCGTGGCGAAGGTGCGGGCCTGCACGGTAGAGCGGTAGATCAGCGCCGTCTGGCTCAGCAACACGCCCTTGGGATTGCCCGTGGTGCCCGAGGTGTAGACCAGCATGCAAGGCTGGGCGGCATCGTCGAACGGCGCCGGGCACGGCGCATCCGGCGCGTCGCACAACGCGTGCAGCATCGCCTCGTCGCAGGATGCCCGGCTGTCGTAGAACAGCAGCTCGGGGCGCCGGGCCTGCGGCGCCAGCGTGGCCAGCGCCGCGTCCAGGTCGTCGGCGTAGCGGCGCGCCTCGAACTCGCGCACCGACAGCACCAGCTTGGGCTGCGCGTGGCCGATCACATACGCCATTTCGCGCGGCTGGTACCTGGGGTTCAACCCCACCCACAACGCCCCCAGCCGCGCCGCGGCCAGCAGGCAGACCATGGCGTCGGGCGTGGGCGGGGCCAGCAGCGCCACGCAGTCGCCCGCGCCGATGCCGCGTGCGCTCAGGCCGGCGGCGCAGCGCCGCACCCGCGCGGCCAGCTCGCCGTAGGTGATGGCGCCGTCGCCGTGCGCCAGCGCGTCGCGCTCCGGAAAGCGCCGGGCGTGCTCTTCGATGATGTCCCACCAGGTTTGGCCCGGCGGCTGTATTTGCTGTTGGAGACTGCTCATTGCCCTTGTCCGTTCAGAACTTGATGTTTTTCTTTGCGACGATGTCCTTGAACAAGGCCGACTGGCTGTCCACGAACGCCTGCGTCTGCGCCGGCCCCTTGAAGGCCGCCTCGGTGCGCATGGCCTTGGCCTGGGCCAGCACGCCGGGGTCGCGCAGGGCCTCGGCGAAACTCTTCTGCAGCTTGTCGATGACGGCTGCCGGCGTGCCCTTGGGCGTCGCCATCACATAGGAAATGACGTTCTCGGCGGCCTCGGGGTAGCCCGCCTCGACCAGCGTCGGCGTATCGGGCAGGAATTGCGAGCGCGTACGCTGCAGCACCACCAGCGCCTGGGTCTTGCCGGCGTCCAGCATGGTGCCCGCGGCGTTGATGCCATCGATCATCAGGTCCACCTGGTTGCCGGCCAGCGCCGTCACCGCCTCCACGCCCTTGTACGGGATGTGGCGGAACTCGACGCCGGTATCGTTCATGAACACCTCGCCCGCCAGATGGGTGGACGAGCCCACGCCATAGGTGGCGTAGGTGTAGCGGCCGGGACTCTGCCTGGCCGCATCCAGCACCGTCTTCAGATCGGACGGCATGGTCTTGTTGGCGGTCAGCACCATGGACGTCTGGCCCAGCGTGGCCACGTAGTCCAGCGATTTGGCGGGCGCGTAGGGCTGCGGCGACATGACGTACGGGATCAGGGTATAGCTGGTGTTGGTGGACACCAGCAGCGTATAGCCGTCGGGCGCGGCGCCGATGACGGCGTTCACGCCGATCACGGTGCTGCCGCCCGGCTTGTTGAGGATGGTGATGGGCTGGCCCAGCACCCGGGAAGCGCGTTCGGACACGATGCGCATGAACTGGTCGGTGCCCCCGCCCGCGGAATACGGAATGACGATTTTGATGGGCCTGTCGGGGTACGCGGCCGCGCCCTGGTCCGCATGCGCGGCGCCGACGGCGGCCAGGCAGGTAACGGCCACCGCGAGCGCGCTGACGATTCGGTACATCGCTTGTCTCCTGATGCGCGCACTGGATTGCAGCCCGGTTGCGCAATGGGTAATGGCAGCCGCTGGCGCGGCTTTTTATGAATCCCGTAAATTGAGATTTGATCTCATACTACGGGACAATTATTTCCCATGCAAGCGGAATCGCAACGCCGTACATCCAAAAAAAACGGCCCGGATGGGCCGCCTCGAAACGTGGGCTGCGGGAAGGAAGGCCGCACGGGCCAGGCCGGCGCGGCGCCAGCGACCGCGCGCCTGTCCCGACGGGGGACTGGCATCTGCGGCAGGGTGCGCCTGTCCCCGGACGGGAGCTGACATCCGCGGCGGGGTGTGCCTGTCCCCACTGGGACAGGCACACCGCTCTACGCCATGAACGCTTGACGGCCAAGACGGTATCTGTCCCAGTGGGGACAGGCACATCAAGCCGCAGGCGCCGGTCTCCATGCAGGGACAGGCACGTCCTGCCGCCGATGCCAGTCTTCATCCGGGGAGGGACACTCCATTGTTCGCCGCGGAGACGGGCGCCAGGCCATGCGGCACGATGGCCGCGATTTCGCTTTCGCGCGCCGGTTCGCCTTGCAGGTGGCGCACCAGGTCCAGGGTGGTCGACCGGCGTGTCAGCATCAGGCAGGTCACTTCGCCGCCGCAAACCCGGGTGGCGTGCCAACAACCCGGCCGCATGCAGACGCCCTGCCCCGGCGGCACCACGAAAGCGGCCAGGCTGGCCAGGTCGGGACTGCCGTCGAACGCGCTGCGCGCGACGATCTGGACGATGGCACCGGTCAGCGGCACGATGGCTTGCTGCGTCAACAAGTGTTTTTCGAGCGTGTCGAAACCGGGTTGGCTGAGCCGGTAATTGACCCACAACACTTCCGTTTCCCTGCCGACGCCGGCGCCGGTGTCGAATACGTGCTCCTGCCAGAAATCGGTGGCGGGGTTGCTGAACCGCGGCGCATCCCCGCCGGCTGGCAGGGGCTTGCCCAGCATCCAGCCATAAGGCGCGAAGGCGGCTTCGGTCAGGGCTTGCGGGCGCAGGGCAGGCGTGGTCGGCATGGATATCTCGATGAGAAAGACACGGGCCGGACAAATGCGGGGGCTGGCATCGAAACAGGTTCGACGCGAGCCCCGCGTCCGCGGCATACGCGAATATAGCCGCAACGCCGGCCAGCGCGCGGCCGGCCCGACCCCAGGTCAATACGCCACGCGCAGCCCCAGGTTGGCGCTCCAGCCACGGTCGCTGCCATCGCCGCTGCCCACCGACTTGCCGTAGCCCACCTGCCCCCACAGGCCCACGCTCTTGCCCAGCTGCGTGTCCACGCCCGCCTTCAGATCGACGGCCGTGCTCTGGCGGCTGGCGCGTACGCTGTGCGCGCCCGCAAACGTGACGGTGTCGGCGCCGGCGAAATCATGCAGCAGCGATACGCCCATGAACGGCCGCAACAGCGTCTTTCCGTATGCGTATTGGCCCGACAGGCGCGTTCCCAGGCGCGCCGTCAGCGCATCCGGCGTCTTGTATGACACCGAAGACACGCGATCGGCGCCATTGGCGATGCTGAGCCGCTGATACACCACTTGGGCTTGCGGTTCGATTTGCCAACGCGGGCCGAGCTGCCACGGATAGCCCGCCTCCACCGAGGCCGTCATGCCCCAGCCGCGGCTGGTCGCGCCGACATGGGCCGACGACGTGGTCTGTTGCTTGTAGCGCGTGCCCGCCAGCACCGAGTCGATGTACCAGCCGCCCGGACCGGTGTGCGTCCAATAGGCGCCAAATTGGGTAGCCCGCAGCGTGGATGTGCCCACGGCCTGGATTTCGCCGCGCGCCAGGCCATGCACGTCGCCGCGCGCCGTGGCGTATCCGCCGAACACCCCGAAGGTGTCGGCATGCCGCGCGGCCGAGCGGCGTGCGTAGAGGTCCGCGCCCAGTTGCGCGCCGGTCAAATGGCCATCGAAGGACGGCGCCGCCGCGCCGCCGGCGGAACGTTCGAAACGGCGCCCGAAGGTGCGCGCCCACACGCCGCGCGCCGCGGTGCCCGCCTCGGGCGAGGCCACGGCGGGCCGGCCCGCGCGTTCGCGGTAGCTGCCCAGCGCTTCCGTGCCGATCATGCGCATCAGCATGGGCGCGCCGGCATACAGCGGCACCTCGGGCCGGTAGAAGGGAACGACCTTGACGATCCGTCCCGCCTCGTCGCGCACGACGCGGGACGTACGCAGGTACCAGTCTTGCGCCTGCGCCGCGGCGCCGTCGCCCGCGCCGCGCAGCAACTGGTACTCGTAGGCGCCCGCGACCAGCGGCTGCGCCAGGCGGAAGGCCCCGGGCGCGGTCGTGGCGCCGCCCTGGGCCACGACCACCGGAATGCCGCGCAGAGTCAGGCCGCCCACTCCGCCCTGCGGCTTGACCACGACCGGCGTGACACCGCTGGCCGCGCCGCCGTCGAGCACCAGCCGATCGGCCGGCGCGGCATCGCCACCGAGCACCGCCTCCACTTCCAGGCTGCCGCCCGCGCCAGCGTAATCGCCGGCCACCGTCAACGCGCCGATCGAGTTGCCCGGCGCGACCACGCCGCGGTTGGCTACATTCCCGACGATGCGGCCCGTGCCGCCCAGCACGCCGGCCTGCTCGACCGTGACCGGGCTGGCGATGCTGCCGTTGACGGCCAGCCGGCCGGCGGCGATGCGGGTCGACCCCCGGTAGGTATTGGCCTGGCCCAGCCGCAGCTCGCCGCCGCCTGTCTTGACCAGGCCGCCCGCCCCGCCTATCGCGCCGTCCCAATCCAGCCGGGTGCCGTCGCGGGTGACGAAAACGCCGCCTGCCGTGTCGAGCGTGGCGGCACGCGCCGAGGCAAAGCTGGCGGTGGTCAGCAAGGTGCCGCCGTCCAGCGTCAGGGCGCCGGCCGCCGCGCCCAGGTTGGCGTCGCGCGAGACCTGCAGCGTGCCGCCGGTGACTGCCGTACCGCCGGCATGGCGGTTATCGGCGCTCAGCACCAGCGTGCCCGGGCCGGCCTTGGTCAGTTTGCCCGCGCCGGCTACCACGCCCCGCCAATCCAGGGTCGTGTCCGCGTCCGGCAGCAATACGCCGTTGCGCGCCCCGACGCGCAGCGCGCGGTCGAGCGCCAACGACGCCGTGGTGGCCAGCGTGCCGCCGTCCAGCGTCACCGCCGTGCCCGCCGCGCCCAGGTGGGCGTCCCGGGCGATGCGCAGCGTGCCGCCGTGGACCAGGGTGCCGCCGGCATGCTGGTTGTCGTGGTTCAGCGCCAGCGTGCCGGCGCCGATCTTGATCAGCGCGCCGGCGCCGCCGATCGCGCCGTTCCAGTCCAGCCGGGTGCCGGCGGCCACGTCCAGCGTGCCGTGGGCCGCGCCCAGGGTCGCCACGCGGCGGGTCGCGAGATCCGCCGTGGTGGCCAGCGCGCCGCCGTCCAGGGTCACGCCCGTGCCGGCCCGCCCCAGGTTGGCGTCGCGCGCGATCCGCACGGCGCCCGCATTGACGATGGTGCCGCCGCCGTAACGGTTGGCCGCGGCCAGCGCCAGGGTGCCGGTGCCCTGCTTGACCAGGACGCCGTCCCCGTCGAGCAGGCCCTTCCAGTCCAGGATGGCGCCGTCGGCCGTATCGATGACGGCCGCGCCGCTCAGCGTAGCCGTGCGCGCGGTCGCGAAGCTGGCGGTCGCGGCCAGGCGACTGCCATTGAGCGCCACGTCGCCCGCGCCCAGGTTGGCGTCGCGCGAGACCTGCAGCGTGCCGGCATTGACCTCGGTGCCCCCCGCGTAGCGGTTGTCGGCGTCCAGTACCAGCGTGCCCGGGCCTTGCTTGACCAGCGTGCCGGCGCCATCGACCGTGCCGCGCCATTGCAGCGTCGCCCGGTCGTCGGTGTCGATCGAGGCGCGCCCGGTGAGCGTCGCGTTGCGGCCGGTGGCAAAGCCGGCGGTCGCATGCAGGCGGCTGTTGTTCAGGGTTAGCGCGCCGCCGCCCAGGTTGGCGTCGCGCGCAACCCGCAGCGTGCCGGCCTCGACCACGGTGCCGCCGGCGTACGTGTTCGTGCCGCCCAGGGCCAGCGTGCCAGCGCCCTCTTTGACCAGCCGGCCCGCGCCGGCAACGTCGCCCTGCAAATCCAGCGTGGCGGAGTCGGCGACGACGATCCGGCCGCCGCCGTTGCCCACGGTGGCGTTGCGCCGGCTCGCGAACCCGGCGGTGGTCGACAGCGTGCCGCCGTCGAGCGTCAGCATGCCGTGCGCCGCGCCCAGATTCTCGTCGCGCGAGACGCGCAGCACCCCGCCGGTAACCCGGGTGCCGCCGGCATGCGTGTTGTCGTGCTCCAGCACGAGCGTGCCGGCGCCCGTCTTGGTCAGCGCGCCCGCCCCGCCGACCTGGCCCTGCCATTGCAGGGTGTGGCCGCCCGCCACCGAAAGCGCGCCGTGCCCGGCGCCCACGACGATCTCGCGCCCGCTGGAGAACCCGCTCGAAACCGCCAGGGTGCCGCCGTCCAGCGTCACCGCGCCCTGTCCGGACCCCAGGTTGGCGTCGCGCGACACCTGCAGGGTGCCGGCGTGGATGGCGGTGCCGCCGTCATAGTGGTTGTCCTTGGCCAGCACCAGCGTGCCCGTGCCCTTTTTGTGCAGGCTGCCGGTTCCGCCGATGGCCGCCTCCCATCCCAGCGTGGTGTCGGCGGCCGTGTCGATGGCGGCTTCGCCGGTCAGGGTGGCGGCCTGCGTGGCCGTGAAGCTGCCGGTGGTGGCCAGCGCTGCGTTGTCCAGCGCCAGCGCACCAGGTCCCAGGTTGGTGGCGCGAGAGACCTGCAGCGTGCCGGCCCTGACCTCGGTGCCGCCGGCATGCTGGTTGTCGCCGCCCAGCACCAGCGTGCCTGCGCCTTCCTTGACCAGCGTGCCGGCGCCGGCCACCGTCCCGCGCCAATCCAGCGTGGCGGCGGCGGCCGTTTGCACCGCGCCGCGGCCCGTCAGCTCCAGACGGCGCGAGGTCGCGAACGTGCCGGTCGCCGCCAGCCGGCTGTCGCTCAGATGCAGGGCGCCCTCGCCCAGGTTGGCGTCGGCCGACACCTGCAGCGTGCCAGCCTCGACGCGGGTATCGCCCTTGTAAGTGTTGGCGCCGGCCAGCACCAGAGTGCCCGCCCCTTGCTTGCGCAGCTCGCCCTTGCCGCCGATCGCGCCGTTCCACGTCAGCGTGGCGCCCTGGGCGGTATCGATCAGGCCGGCGTTCTCGAGCTGGGCCCTGCGCGCGGTCGCAAAGCTGCCCGTGCTGGCCAGCCGCCCGCCGTCGAACGTGACCATGCCGTTGGCCCGGCCCAGGTTGGCGTCACGCGAGACCTGCACGGTGCCGCCCCGCAGGCGCGTGCCGCCGGTGTACGTGTTGACGCCCTCCAACCTCAGGGTGCCGTCGCCCGCCTTGGTCAGCGCGCCGGCGCCGTTGACGACGCCGCGCCACGTCACGTCCTTGCCGGCCGCGACGTCGATGGCCTTGGCCCCGGCGGTCAGCTCCAGCTGGCGATTGCTGGTGAAATCCCCGTTGGCCGCCAACCCGCCGCCGTTGAGCGTGACCGCGCCCTTGGCCGCGCCCAGGTTCTGGTCGCGAGAGACTTGCACGACCCCACCCAAGACCTCGACGCCCTTGGCGTAGGTATTGTTGCCGCTCAGCACGAGCGTGCCGCCGCCCTGCTTGGACAGCTTGCCATTGCCGTCGACCGTGCCGCGCCATTCGAGCATGTCGCCCGCGGGCGTTGCCACGGTTGCCGCGCCCTTGAGCGTGACCCGCCGCGAGGTGGCATGCGAGCCCATGCTCTCGTACGCCGTATTGTTTTCCAGCACCAGTGCACCGCGGCCCAGGCTTTCTTCCCTGGCCACGCGCAGCTTGCCTGCCCGGACCACGGTCTGGCCGGCGTACTCGTTGACGCCAGTGAGCGCCAGGGTCCCGCCCCCCATTTTGACCAGATCGCCGGCGCCCGATATCGCGCCGCTCCAGGTCAGGGTGGCGCCGCGAGCCACGTCCAGGGAGCCACGGACCAGCGTGAGATCGCGGTTGCTCGAAAAACTGCCGCCGGCAAGCAGATTTCCGCCCTGCAGGGTTACTGCGCCCCGTCCCAGGTTGTCTTCGTGTCCTGCCCGAAGCACGCCTGCCGCGACCACCGTACCGCCCGAGTGCGTGTTGGCGCCGGCCAGGACCAGCGTGCCCTGGCCTGACTTGCGCAACATGCCGCCGCCGCTCAGATTGCCGTTCCAGGTCACGGTATGCGAGGCGTCGACCTCCATGGTGGCCTGGCCGCTCAATGCGGCCGCGCGCGAGGTCGCGAAGCTGCCGGTGCTCTGCAGCGTGCCGTTGTTCAGCGCCAGCGGCCCTCGGCCAAGATTGGCGTCGCTGGATATCTGCAGCTTGCCGGCATTGACGGTCGTGCCGCCATCGTGCTTATTGGTGCCGCGCAGCAGCAAGGTTCCCTGGCCTTCCTTCACCAGTGCGCCGGCGCCGCTGATTTCGCCGTTCCAGCTGAGTGTCTTGGTGGCCGCGACGTCTATGCTTTCGTTGCCGGCGAGCGTCAATGCACGCGTGGCCGTGAAGCTGTCCGTGGCGGCCAGCTGGCTGTGCTTGAGCGCCAACGTGCCGGAACCCAGGCTGGCGTCATGCGCCACGCGCAGCGTTCCGTTGTTGATTTCCGTGCCGCCGCCATACGTATTGGAGGCGTGCTCCAGCACCAGCGTGCCGCCCTGGGTCACCAATTTGCCGGAACCGGTGACCTGACCTTGCCAGGTCGTGGTCGTTCCCGGCTCGATGATCAACGTCTGCGCCCCGGGATCGAGTGTCAGGCCACGATTGACCGCAATGCTGTTCTTGATGGCCAGGGCGCCACCGTGGAGTTGCACCGAACTGCCGTTGCCACCCAGATTGCCGGCGGCCGAGACGCTGAGCCTGCCCGCCTCCACCACCAGCTTGCCGGTATGGGTGTTGTTGCCCGTCAGCGCCAGGTCGCCGCCGCCGCGCTTGACGATGCGCCCCGCGCCGCTCAGCACGCCGGCGTATGCGGCATTGCCGTCCTGCGTGAACTGGACCGTGCCTGCGTTGCTGATGGACTGCATGGCGCTGGCGGCGGTCACGTCCGCCGTGGCGCCGGCGGACACCTGCAGCACGCCGCCCTGGGTGGCGCCGCTGTTGTCGCCGCGCAGGACCAGCGTGCCGCCCTGCGCCTTGACCGTGGACTTGAGATTGTTGTCGTTGCGGCCGACCTGGCCGTTCAAGTTCCAGGTTCCGGCGCCTGCCTTGGTAATCGTGCCGAAGTTGCGGATATCCCGGTCCAGCGTGCCCGCGCCGGCGTTCAGCTTCAGGCTGTTGTTGCCGCTGCCGCCGTTCAAGGATCCGGCAAGGGTCGAACCGCCATCGAGTATGACGCTGTCGTCGCCGCCCGCGAGTTCCAGGTGGCCGACGATGCGTCCGTTCGCATGGTTGTGCACGGTAACACCCGTGCCCGTGGAGGTTCGCGTGCTGCCTATGGCCGTCGCCTCCCCGCCGTTGACGCGGGTCTCGATCGTGCCGTGGTTGTGGATGGTGTTGGCGGCATTGGCGGAATTGGCGTCCACCCAGATCGCCGCGGCGTGGTCGGCCCGGATCGTGCCGCGGTTGGTGACGGTATTGCCGGCCCCTGCCAGCCCGATCGCCTCGGCCGCCGAGTCGGAACCCTTGGCCAGCACCTGGGCGCCGGCATCGATGTCAATGGTGTTGCTGCCCACTCCCTCCAGCGTGTTGGCGTGAGAGGCCCCGTTGGCGGGTGGCGTGACCACCGTGCTTTGCACGACGGCGCCGTCGTGGATCCGGACCCGGCTGTTATTGCCCACGCTGATGGCCGTGCTGTCGCCGGCCTCGATCCGCGCACCGGTCTGCACCGTGACCTGTTGGTTGTTCCCGCCGGAGCCGCCGCCCACCTTGGCGCGATGCGTTCCGCCTGCCGTGGTGCAGGTGGTGGCAGACCCCGAGGTGGTGCAATTCGCCCACGCCGCCGCCCCCTGGAACCCCAGGGCCAGGGCCAGCAAGGTAGGCGCCACCCCATGTCCTGCCGGCCTGCTGCGGCGCCCCTCGAAAGCCTGGGCCTTTAACCGTCTCATGATCTCTCCCGCGAAATGAAATGTATGGGCGCACGCAGGGAACTCCCCACGACGCCGGCAAGGTCTATGGATGAAGCAAGAGGGATGAAGCGGCCGCGCAGCGATTTGGGCGGTACGGCCGCGGCGATCTAACGCGGTCAGTGGCCGTACGCGTGCATTGCAACGGAAACCTGACAGGAATTCGTAGTCTTCCCAGCTTGCTTGCCAGTGAGTACTGACACCAGCAAGCTAGAAATCCTAGGGAGATTCGGCATTCAAGGATGCAGGCGCCACCTGCCCGGTTGAGTAGGAAACATCTCAACCTCGTAATACTCTGGATTTGCGAAGGTCGCCGGCGCCCGGCACGGTGCCGGGCAATGCCTGGATGGCGCCATGCGCAGAACGCGCACCGCGGTGTGGATTTACCGGGGCGGCAGCGCGCCCCGTCCGACGCACTGTTGCTACTGCGCCTTCTCCTGGATTTTTTCGCCGCCGCGCTCGATGTCCTTGCCGGCGCCCGACATGGTGTTGCAGCCCGCCAGCGCGACGAGCGTGATGGCGGCAAGCAGGGCCGCCCGGATACGGTTGTTCATGATTGGCTCCTTGTCGTGGAATGGGTCGCGGCTACTTGCCGTAGCGCATCTGGGCGTCCGTCGCGCGCTGGTCCCGAGCATCGCCCGATACGGCGGCAACGGCATGGATGCAGGTCTTCATATTGTCTTCCTCGGTCGGTAAAAAGGCGCACCCGTACCGCTTGCCATGCAAGCGATCGGCCTGTGCGCCCACGCCCCAGCAAGCGGCGTGCCCACGCCCCGGGAAGATCGGGAATGCCGGACGGGACGCGCGTGCGTCCCGCGCTTGCCGGCGCCGCCTAGTACTCGATGCGCAGCCCCAGGCTGGCGGCCCAGCCTCGATCGCTGCCGTCGCCGCCGCCGATCGATTTTCCGTAGCCCACCTGCCCCCACAGGCCAACGTCCTTGCGGACCTGCGCCACCAGGCCTGCCTTCAGGTCCACGGCCGTTGCCTGGTACCGCGCGTCTATCCGGTCGATGCCGGAAAACGTCACCGTGTCGGTACCCGCGAAGTCGCGCAGCAGGGAGACTTCCATGAACGGCCGCAGTTGCGTCGTGTTGTACGCGTACTGACCCGACAGGCGCGCGCCCAGGCGCGCCGTCACGCTGTCGGGTGTGCGGTACGACACCGACGACACATCGTCCTCGCCGTTGGACACGGTCAGGCGCTGGTACACCAGTTGCGCCTGCGGCTCGATATGCCATTTCTCGCCGATGGGCACCGGGTAGCCCGCCTCCACCGACGCGGTCACGCCCCAGCCCTTGGCCTCGGTGCGCAGGTCGTTGCTCGATTTGGCCTTTTGCTCGTAGCGCGTACCGGCCAGCACCGCGTCCACGTACCAGCCGCTCGGTCCGATGTGCGTCCAGTACCCGCCGATGTAGTAGGCATTGAGGTCCGGCTTGCCGGCATAGGCGCCGGTTTCGCCGCGCGCAAACCCGTCCATGTGTCCGCGCGCGTTCGCGTATCCACCGAAAACCCCGGCCAGATCGGCATGGCCCTTGTCCGAGCGGCGGGCGTAGAGATCGACGCCGGCCTGCAAGCCCGCCACGTGTCCGTCGAAGCGCGGATCCACATCGCCGCTACCCGAGCGCTCGAACGTTCGTCCAAAAGCGCGTGTCCACGCGCCGCGCCGCACGGGGTCGGGATCGTCCCGCGTCATCAGGCCCTGCTCGCCGGTGCGTTCGTGATACGTGCCCAACGCCTGCAGGCCGACGGCCCGCATCAGCATCGGTGCGCCGGCGTACAGCGCCACCTCCGGCCGATAGAACGGAATGAATTCCGGCTCGGGCGCGCCGCCGGGTCCACCGCCGGGCACTTCAGCCGGCGGCACCAGCAGACCCGAACGCAGGTACCAGTTCTGTGCATTGGCTGCCGTGCCATCAGGCGTGCCGCGCAACAGTTTGTACTCATAGGCGCCCGCGGCCACGGGCGATGCCAGGCTGAAAGCCTCCGCCGTCGTCGTCGCGCCATTGCGCGCCACGACCAGCGGGATACCCTGGTCGGTCTGCCCGCCCAGGCCGCCCTGATTGATCACTACCACATCGGTCCTGCCAGTGGCCGCGCCACCATCGAGGACCAGCCGATCGGCCGGCGAAGCATCGCCGCCAAGCTGCGCCTCCATTTCCAACCGCCCGCCGGTGCCCGTGTAGTTGCCCACGATGGTCAGGGTTCCGATGGAATTGCCCGGCGCCACCGTACCGCTATTGGCCACCGCCCCCAGGATCCGGCCCGTGCCGCCCAGCACCCCGCCGGGATCGATGGTCACGGGGCTTGCGATACTGCCATTGACGGCCAGCCGGCCTTCCTTGATCAAGGTCGGCCCGGCATAGGTGTTGGCCTGCGAAAGAGCCAGATCGCCGGCGCCGGTCTTGGTCAGTCCGCCCGCGCCGTCGATGGCCGCATCCCAGCCCAGCGTCGTCGCGCCCAGCGTGGCGAAGGTGCCGCCGGCCGCACCCAGCGTGAGCGCGCGCGCCGACGCGAAGCTGCCCGTGCTGGCCAGCGTGGCGCCTTGCAGCCGCACCGCGCCGCCAGCCGCGCCCAGATTGGCGTCGCGCGCGACCTGCACGGTTCCGGCATTGACCGTCGTGCCGCCGGCATACCGGTTGTCGCCATCCAGCACCAGGGTGCCCAGGCCTTCCTTGACCAGCGCGCCGGCGCCGCCGATGTCGCCCGTCCAGCCCAGCGTCGTGCCGTCGGCCGTATCGAAGGTGCCGTTGCCCGCCAGCGTGGCCGCGCGCGCCGTCGAGAACGTACCCGTGCTCGCCAGGCGCGCATCGTTGAGCGCCACCGCGCCTGCTCCGCCCAGATTGGCGTCGCGCGACGCCTGCACGGTTCCGGCATTGACCGTCGTGCCGCCGGCATACCTGTTGTCGCCATCCAGCACCAGGGTGCCCAGGCCTTCCTTGACCAGCGCGCCAGCGCCGCCGATGTCGCCCGCCCAGCCCAGCGTCGTGCCGTCGGCCGTGTCGAAGGTGCCGTTGCCCGTCAGCGTGGCCGCGCGCGCCGTCGAGAACGTACTCGTATTCGTCAGGCGCGCATTGTTCAACGCCACCGTGCCGGCCGCGGCACCCAGGTTGGCGTCGCGCGACACCTGCACCGTGCCGGCATTGACCACCGTACCGGCCGCGTACTGGTTGTCGTTACTCAGCACCAGCGTGCCCGCGCCTTCCTTGATCAAGGCGCCCGTGCCGCCAATCAGGCCCTGCCAGTCCAGGCTCGCGCCGCTGGCCACCGACATCGCCCCGTTGCCCGCTCCGATGGTCACGCCGCGAGCGCTCGTAAAACCCGCCGACGCCGCCAGCGTGCCGCCATCAAGCGTGACCGCGCCGGCCGCAGCGCCCAGGTTCGCATCGCGTGCAACCTGCACCGTGCCGGCGTTGACCACCGTGCCGCCCGCGTACTGGTTGTCGTTACCCAGCACCAGCGTGCCCGCCCCCTCCTTGGCCAAGGCGCCCGTGCCATCGATCAGGCCCTGCCAGTCCAGGCTCGCGCCACTGGCCACCGACATCGCCCCGTTGCCCGCTCCGATGATCACGCCGCGAGCGCTCGTAAAACCCGCCGACGCCGCCAGCGTGCCGCCATTGAGTGCCACGGTGCCAGCCGCAGCACCCAGGTTGGCGTCGCGCGCAACCTGTACCGTGCCAGCATTGACCGTCGTGCTGCCGCCATACTGATTGGCGCCACCGAGCACCAGCGTGCCCTGGCCGGTCTTGACCAGCGCGCCGGCGCCGCCTATGTCGCCCGTCCAGCCCAGCGTCGTGCCGGTGGCCGTGTCGAAAGTGCCGTTACCCGTCAGCGTGGCCGCGCGCGACGTCGAGAACGTACCCGTGCTCGCCAGGCGCGCATTGTTCAGCGTCACCGCGCTGGCCGCGGCACCCAGGTTCGCGTCGCGCGAAACCTGCACCGCGCCGGCATTGACCGTCGTGCCGCCCGCATACTGGTTGTCGCCACCGAGCACCAGCGTGCCCTGGCCGGTCTTGACCAGCGCGCCGGCGCCGCCGATGTCGCCCGCCCAGCCCAGCGTCGTCCCGACAGCCGTATCAAAGGTGCCGTTGCCCGTCAGCGTGGCCGCGCGCGCCGTCGAAAAAGAGTCCAGACTTGCCAGACTCGCATTATTCAATGTCAACGCGCCGCCCCCCAGGCTCGCGTCCTGGAACACTTGCACCGTGCCGGCATTGACCACCGTGCCTCCGGCGTACAGGCTGTCGCCCCCGAGCAGCAGCGTACCGGCACCGGTCTTGACCAGCGCGCCGGCGCCGCCTATGTTGCCCATCCATTGCAGGGTTGTCCCGTTCGCGGTATCGAACGTACCGTTGCCGTTCACGGTAGCCGCGGCTTCCGTATAGATGTCGGCCGTGCTGGCCAGACGGCTGTTGTTGAGCGTCAACGCGCCATTGCCAAGTCCGTAGTCGTTCGAGATCTGCACTGTGCCGGCATTGACGACCGTGCCGCCGTGAGCGTTAAACCCGGAAAGGGCCAGCGTTCCCGCCCCTTCTTTGACCAGCGTACCGTTGCCGAGCATTAGGCCCGTCCAGTTCAGCGTCGTGCCGCTTGCCACCTCGAACGTACCGCCTCCCGCATCGATGGTCGCACGGCGTGCGCTCGTCATATCCGAGGTCGTGTTCAACGTGCCGCCATCGAACTCCAGCCTGGAGTTGGCCGCACCCAGGTTCTCAGCCGCCGAGACGATGACCTTGCCCTCCTTCAGCTGCAGGGCGCCAGTGTAGGTATTGACGCCCGTCAATGTCAGCGACCCCGCACCTTCCTTGGCAAAATGTCCGCCGCCGCTCAGCACCCCCGCATAGGTACCGTCGGTTTGCTGGGAAAAGGCCGCTACGCCGCTGCCGTTGGACTGAATCGCCGCCATGGCGCTGGTCGTATTGACCTGCAGGCGCGCGCCCCCCCAGACCGTCATCGCGCTGCCCGCCGCGGCCGCGCTGTTGTCGCCGGTGACAATCAGTTCGCCGTTGTAGGCATTGACGACCGTGGCCTTCCCCGAGCTATTTGCGCCAAGCGATCCGGACAGCGTCCATGTCGACTCGCTCTCGATTTTGTTGATTTCGTCGAAATTGCTTATATCCTGGGTCAACTCGCCCGACCCGCTCGTACCTTCCAGGTACAGCACATCGGTGCCCGCCGCCCCGCCGTCCAGGGATCCTGTCAGCGTCGACCCGGCCTCCAACCTGACGGTGTCATCACCTTCGCCCAGCACCACGTTGCCCACAATGCGCCCACCGGCATAGTTATAGAGGCTCATGCCCCTATCGGTAGCACCGTTGCCGGTAGCGCTGCCGATCACGACCGCATCGCCGCCGTTGGCCGTCGTCTCGATCACGCCATAGTTGTAGATGGTGTTGCTGACGTAGTTGTCTTCAAGTTGGTTCCATATTGCCGCGCCGCTGGCCGACGATACCGTGCCGTAATTGGTGACCACGTTGGTGCGACCGGTAAATGCGATGGCGTGCGCCGCCGGATCCGTGCCTTCAGCGGCAACGCGCGCGTCGGCGCCAATCATCAGCGTATTGGAATGCTCGAATTCGATGGTGTTGAGCCCGGCGTTGTAGTTGCCCGGCCCGCCCGTCGTCACGGAATTGCTTACCTGCGCATTGCCGTCCAGCGAAATGGTGTTTCCCGTGCCCACGCTGATGGCATGCGCATTGCCGGATTCGATCCGTGCGCCCGGTCCCACGGTAATGGTCAGATTGCCGCTGCTCGCTCCGCTTCCCACCGTGCCGGTGTAGGGGTTCGGACTGCTCGCGTCACAGGTGACCGCGCTGCCCGCGGTTTGACAGTCGGCCCACGCCGCCGTGCCATGAAAGCCCAGCGCCAGAACCAGCACGGTCGGCGCCACACCATGACCACGCGCCCCCGAATGGCCGATATGGGGACCGAAAGGTTGGCTACGCTGCGGCATATCTTTACCTCCCAGAGTCGGAATCCTTGTTACACCCAGGCAACAGAGCATTCAGAAACTACATTTGGAGACGAGATGGCGTTACGTCCTACGCATTATTGCCACATAGAGCGCCGCATGCGAGTCAAAGTATCACAGGCAATGACATATGAACAGAACCCCACGCTTCCTGTATCCGAGTGTCAAATACACGAAGTGTCCATCGGCGCCTATTGCCAAAAATTGACACGAGTCCGCGCGCAGCCTTGCAACCAATGTTGGCCGCGGAGCCCGTAAGAAGAAAAATGATGAATTAAATTCCTACTTCTACTTTATGCTTGCTCGCCGCCATGCTCCCCGCGCTCGATGGCTTCCACGATGGCGGCGCGTTGCTCGGCCGCGCGCTTGAGGTTGGCGGCGGTGGGCTTCATGCGCAGACGCCGCACGCAAGTCTTGCCCTGGTAGACGAAGCTGATCTCTATCGAGGATTCGGACGCGGGCCGCACGCCTTCGAACTTGCCGCTCATGCGTGCCCCGCCTGTTCGTCGAAGCATTCGAGCAGCGCCTTGACGCGGGCGCTGCGGCCCTTGCGGCCGGGCACCAGCAGCATGACGGGCGCGCTGTCCAATTGCCATTGCGGCATGACGCGCACCAGCGCGCCGCGCGCCACCGCGCCTTCGGCATCCCATTGCGAGCGCACCACCAGGCCCAGCCCCTGTTCGGCCCAGGCGCGCGCCACGTTGCCGTCGTTGGATACGTAGGCGGGCGCGATGCGCACGGTTTCGGCCGCCTTGCGGCCCGATGCGCCGGCATCGGCGCGGCGGAAGCGCCACAGGCTGGCGTCCTCGTCGTTTTCGCGGATGCAGATGCAGCGGTGATGCAGCAGGTCGCGCGGTTCGCGCGGCATGCCGTGGTCTTGCAGATACTGCGGGCTGGCGCACAGCCAGCGCTCGTTGTCGGCCAGCCGGCGCGTCACCCACGACGAATCGCGCACCGCGCCGATGTGCACGACGGCGTCGGCGTCCTGGTGATCGGGCCAGGGCGTTTCGCGCAGGTCGAGCTGCACGCGCAGATCCGGATGGCGTTGCGCCAGCCGCGCCAGCACGGGCGCGATATGCCGGCGGCCATAGCCAAACGGCGCGGCGACCCGCAGCGTGCCGGTCAGGCGGGTGTCGTCGCGCCGCAGCGATTCGGGCAACGCCTGCAGTTGCGCCAGCAGGGCGGCGGCTTCGCGAGCCAGGCGCTCGCCCTCGGGCGTCAGGCTGAGACGGCGCGCGCTACGCACCGCCAGCGCCAGGCCCAGGCCGGCCTCCAGCTTGCGCAGCCGCATCGACAGCGCCGGCGGCGTCACGTTCAGCGCGCGCGCCGCGGCGCTGAGCGACGGCGCCTGCGCCAGGGCCGCGGCCAGTTGCAGGTCCTCGATTCTGAGCATTCAGTTCTGCTTAACGATTGATGAAGAATCATTAAATCATGCAGATGGCTGGCTGTCCTATAGTCGATGCATTCCCCCACCTGGAGCGATCCATGTCCATCGCCACGCCAACGGGTTATCCGCGCGCCGTCCTGTTCGACCTGCTGACAGGCCTGCTCGATTCATGGACGGCGTGGAACGCCGCCGCGGGCTCGGAGCCCGCCGGCCGCGCCTGGCGCGCCGAATATCTGCGCCTGGCGTACGGCTGCGGGCACTATGTTCCCTACGGGCAACTGGTGCGCGAGGCCGCGCGCGCCACCGGCCTGCCCGGCAGCGCGCCCGCCGCGCTGGAGGCCGGCTGGCATGAACTGCCTGTCTGGGACGACGCGCGCGCGCTGCTGCGGGCGCTGCGTCCGCACTGCAAGCTGGCGGTGGTGACCAATTGCTCGCGCGACCTGGGCCGCCAGGCCGCCGGCCTGCTGGGCGTCGATTGGGACGCGATCGTGACGGCGGAGGAAGCCGGCTTCTACAAACCCGACCCGCGCCCTTACCGCATGGCCCTGCAGGCGCTGCAGGTGCCGGCCGACGACGCCGCCTTCGTGGCCGGCTCCGGCCACGACCTGTTCGGCACCGCCGCGGTCGGGCTGCGCACATGCTGGCACAACCGCCTTGGCCTGGCTCGCCCGCAAGGCGCGCCCGAACCCGAGCTGCAATCCGCGACGCTGGCCGCCGCGCTGCCCTGGCTGCAGGCGTTCAGGCGCGCCGGCTGACCCGAACTTCCCATCCATTCGCATACCATGACCGCCACTCACGCCCATTCTCTCGATACCCTCGACACGCCCGCCGCCATCATCGACGTGGCGCGCATGCAGCACAACATCGCCCGCATGCAGGACCGCATGAACGGACTGGGCGTAAGCCTGCGCCCGCACGTCAAGACCAGCAAGTGCACGCCGGTAGCGCTGGCGCAACTGGCCGCCGGCGCGCATGGCGTCACCGTATCGACGCTGAAGGAAGCCGAACAGTTCTTCGCCGCCGGCATCACCGACATCCTGTACGCCGTGGGCATGGCCGAGCATCGCCTGCCGGCGGCGCTGGCGCTGCGCCGGCGCGGCTGCGACCTCAAGATCATTACCGACAACGCCGGGTCGGCCCGCGCCATTGCCGACTTCGGCCGCGCCCACGACGAAGTGTTCGAGGTGTGGATAGAGATCGACACCGACGGCCACCGCTCGGGCATCAAGCCGGAGGAAGCGGCGCTGCTGGCGGTGGGCGCGGCGCTGCATGAGGGTGGCATGCGTCTGGGCGGCGTCATGACGCACGCCGGCTCGAGCTACGACCTGGATACCCCCGAAGCCCTGGCCGCCATGGCCGAACAGGAACGCGCCGGCTGCGTACGCGCCGCCGAGCGCCTGCGCGCCGCCGGCCTGCCGTGCCCGGTGGTCAGCGTCGGCTCGACGCCCACGGCGCTGTCGGCCGCGCAGCTGCGCGGCGTGACCGAAGTGCGCGCCGGCGTCTACGTGTTCTTCGACCTGGTGATGCACAACATCGGTGTGTGCCGCGTCGACGAGTTGGCCCTCAGCGTGCTGGCCACCGTGATCGGGCACCAGGCCGACAAGGGCTGGGTCATCGTGGACGCGGGCTGGATGGCGATGAGCCGCGACCGCGGCACGCAGAAGCAAAAGCAGGATTTCGGCTATGGCCAGGTCTGCACGGTGGATGGCGCGCCACTGGCGGGCTATACGCTGATCGGCGCCAACCAGGAGCACGGCATCATGGCCGGCGGGCCGGCCGGCGAGGATGTGACGACGCGCTTTCCGGTGGGCATGCGGCTGCGCATCCTGCCCAACCATGCCTGCGCCACCGGCGCGCAGTTCCCGCAATACCATGCACTGGAAGCCGGCGGCGGATTGCAGACCTGGGAGCGCGCGCACGGCTGGTAGCGGCCCGCGCCCGCCTGGCTACCCGCCGCGCAATACGCTATGCTCGACGCGCGCCGCCGTTTTCGCCGGCGCAGCGCCGTACCCAGCGTAGTCACACCCCGTAGTCCCCCCCTCATCCTTCCACCAGGCGGAGAATATCCATGAGCGGCTACTTTGTACTCAAGGCGAGCGGTACGCAGTACATGTTCAATCTGCACGCGGGCAATCACGAAATCATCCTGACCAGCGAACGCTACACCAGCAAGGCGGCGGCGCACGATGGCATCGCGTCGGTGCAGAAGAACGCGCCCGACGACGCGCGTTACCAGCGGCTGACCGCCAAGGACGGTTCGCCCTATTTTTCGCTGACGGCGGCCAACGGGCAGTCGGTCGGACACAGCGAAATGTACAAGACCGCCCAGGCGCGCGACAACGGCATCGCATCGGTCAAGTCCAACGCCCCCGGGGCGCCCACCAAGGACCAGACCCAGGCCTGAGCCGCAGCATCCATCCATGAAAAAACCCCGCCAGGCCAGCGCCGGCGGGGTTTTTTCATGGGCGGGCGTACCCTGGCTACTTGATGCCGATGAACGGCAGGGCCGCGCCCGGCACTTGCGTGGCCGGCAGCACGCCGTCCCACTTTTCCACGGCGTTCAGGCTGACCAGGTTGGTATTGGCGGCCAGCGCCTCGGCCTTGGCGCGGATCGAGGCGGCCTCGGCCTCGCCGCGCAGGCGGATGCCGTCGGCTTCGGCGGTGAACTGCTGGCGGCGCGCATCGGCTTCAGCCTTGGCCTTGACCACCTGGATCTCCGCGGTGATCATGGCCGTCTCTTTCTGCTGCCGGGTGGTCTCGATCTGCACCTGCGCCAGCATGCGCTGTTCTATCGAATGCTCGTAGGCCTTCGAGAAACCCACTTCCTCGACCTGCACGCCGACGATCTGCACCGGCGCGCCGTCCATGGCCGAAAGCACCGCCGTATTCACGTCCACGCCCAGCTTCTGGCGCTCCTGGATGGCGCGCACCGCCGTATACCGGCCGAACACATTCTTGACCGCGTCGGGCGTCTTGCGCTCGAGCACGCGCATCTGCAGGTTGCTGATCGTGCCGTACTCGGCATACAGCTCGGCCACGTGCTCGGCCGGCACCCGGTAGGTCACCGACACGCGCAGCGTGGCGGGCTGCTGGTCATAGCTGTAGGCTTCGAGGTTCTCGAAGATGAAGGTGTGATCCCGCACCGACACGGTGCTGACCGAATCGATGAAGGGTGTCTTGAAATCGAGCCCCGGCTCGGAAACGCGCACCAGCTTGCCGTTGCGCAGCACCACGCCGCGTTCGCCCTGGTCCACCTGGAACCACGAGCTGAAGGCCAGCATCAGAATCAATACAAACAGCACGCCGGCACCGGCGGCAAGTTTGGCGTTACGCGGGATCACTCGATTTCTCTCCGTTGGGTTTTCCGGGCCCTTCTATCGGCAAGCACGGCGGCGATGCCGCGCGCCAACAAATAGGCCACCACAGCGGCCCCCACCAGGATCAGGAAATACCTCATGGCAAGCCCTCCGAATATTGCGCGGACGCAATTCTATCCGGGGCTTGCCGCAACGCACGACGAGATGAGTTGAAACGCAACAAAAGTTGACACCACACCGCTTTGACGCTGTAAACGGCGAGGTTTCGCAGGCGCGATGCGCTCGCCTAGGCGTCGTCGAGTTCCGGGTAGTGGCGGAAAATGCCGTCGCCAAAGGGCAGGTGGCGGTCGCTGGCCAGGTAGTCGCGCAATTCCGGCAATTCGGCCACGCGCGCGTGCAGCGCCATCAGCCGCGGGTAGCGGTGCATCAAGGTGCGCATGCGCCGCGGAAAGGCGTGCAGCAGGCCTTCGACCGCGTGGTACAGCGACAGGTCGGCATAACTCCAGCGGCCCATGTCGGTGAGCCAGCCGCCGGGCCTGTCCAGCGCTTGCTCGAAATACTGCATGAATTTCGGCATGCGCGCCTCGCGGAAATCGGCGGCCCGGCGCAGCGCCACGTCCTGCTGGTCTTCGTAGTAGAGGCCGGCGGCCACCGGATGGTGCACGTCGTGCGCTTCGGCCGTCAGGTCGGCGATGGTGAGCTGCAGCTGGTTGACCCACAGGCGGCCGGCGCGGTCCGGCGGGGCCAGGCCATGCTCCACGCCCAGGAACAGCAGGATATTGGCCGTCTGCGCGATGGTCATGCCATCGGCGACCAGATAGGGCGGCGCAAACGGCGCCGTGTCGCGCCGGCGCCGCATGTCGGCCAGCATGTCGCCGCCGGGCTCGCGGACGCGGTCGCGATACGGTATCTTGCCCGCCTCCAGCGCCAGCCGCACGAACTCGCCACGGCCGGGTATGCCGTCCCAGTACCAGAGGTCGTAAGCCATGGGTGCTCCTTGCGGGTCGCGATATGCCTGTTGTAACGCAAGGCGCGGGGCCGGCGAAAGCGTCCGCCCGCCTTAACCCCGGTTGAACGATAGGTGCAGCCGGGCTGAAGGCCGCCGCGCCCCCCGCGGTTTATAGTCGGGCCTGCCCCCATTTTCTGGAAAGCCGTCCATGCCTGCCTCGACCGCCCCCGCCCGCTATCTTGCCCCCGACACCCTGGCCCGGCCGGGCGGCCACTACAGCCACGCCTGCGTGGCCAATGGCATGGTGTATGTGTCCGGGCAGTTGCCGATCGGCCCCGACGGGACCAAGCTGGCCGGCGCGCCCTTCGATGCGCAGGCGCGCCAGGTGCTGGACAACGTGGCGGCCGTGCTGGCGGCCGCCGGCAGCGGCATCGACCGCCTGGTCCAGGTGCGCGTGTATGTGGACAGCGTGGAAAACTGGCCGGCCTTCGACGCCATTTACGCCGAGTGGGCAGGCTCGGCGCGCCCGGCCCGTGCGGTGGTGCCCACCGGGCCCCTGCATTACGGCTTCAAGGTGGAAGTGGAAGCCGTGGCGCTGGCGTGAAGCGCGGCTAGGCCGCGCCGGCAGGCGTGGCCTTGGTGAAGAACAGGTCGGTGACCAGCGCGTTGTCGATGGTCTCGCCGCTGAGCGTGCGGGCCAGCAGCTCGGCGCCCAGCAACTGCAGCGAGAACACCATGTCGGGCTGTACCCGGCGTATCTTGGCCAGGTGCATGGCGGTATTGGCCACCGCCACCGTCCTGGTGTCCGGGCCGGCCACCTCCTTGGCGGCCAGCACGATGAAGGCGTTGTCGGCGTCGTCGTCGCGCAGCGCCAGCACGTAGCGCGCATGGGCGGCGCCGGCTTCGGCCAGCACGGCGGTATTGGAGGGGTCGCCGGTCACCAGGTCGGCATCCTCCGGATAATCGTGCGCGATGCCCGGCGCGACCACGACGGTGACGTTGTTGCCGCGCTCGCGCATGCCGGCGTAGACGCTTTGCGCCAGCGGCGTGGCGCCGGCGATGATGATGTGATGTTTGCGCATGGCGTGGGATATCCGTCCTCGGACCAGCCGTTTGAGATTGCCGCCGATCACCGGCCCGGCGATGGCGCTGATCGACGTGGCGAACACCGTGATGCCCAGGATGATGATCGAGGCCGCGAACAGCCGCGCGGCGGTCGTCTGCGGGGTGATATCGCCATAGCCCACGGTGGACATCGACACGATGGAGAAATAGAACGCCGTGGCGGGGCTCTCGACCTTGGGCGAGAACTCGGCGCCCAGGTAGAGCGTGCCGAATACGGCATAGATCAGCAGCGAGGTGATGCTGATCAGCGCGAACAGGCTGCCGGCCGCCAGGCTGGCGCGATCGAAGCGGCGCCAGAAGCAAACCAGCGCCGCGATCAGCACGCCCGTGTAGGCGAGCAGGAGGCCATGCCCGCCGTCCCACCCTGCCACCACGCCGACGGCGCCCAGCAGCACCAGCGAGAAGGCCCAGGCGATACGCGCCTTGAGCACCAGCCCGGCCGCCATCAGCAGCAGGCCGACGCCCAGGATGACGCGCGGGATCTGCAGCAGCCCGACGGCGTCCATCGCATCGCGCCAGCTGTCGAACGAGAGCCAGTAATCGAGGGGGTAGTCGACCGCCCGGCCGAGCACGGGGCGTACGAACAGATAGCCGTCGATGGCAACCAGCGCCGCCAACCACCAATTGGGCGGGAAGTAGCGGCCGATACGGCGCAGGAAATTGCGCAGTCTGATCATGGGGCAAGCGCTCGCGGACGAAACAGCGCGGCCAGTGTAGCGTAGCGCCGCGCCGCCGTGCGCCCCCGCGGCATGCGTCCGACGCGGCCGGGCGGCGCGAGGCGCCGCGCGTGGCCGGGCGTCAAGGCAGCGGCACGCCGGGCGAACCGGCCGAACGCGTACCGGGCAGCGCGTGGCAGCTGGCCGGATGGTAGGTGTGCACCAGCGACAGTTTGACCGTGTCGGTGGCGTTCTGGCGCGCCGCATGCAGGGTGCGGCAGTGGAAGAACACCACGTCGCCGGCCTGCAATTCCGGGCAGACGGCCTGGCCGATCCATTCCTGGTTCTGCGGCAGGTCGTCGCGGAAGAACTTGCGCGCGTCGTATTGCTCGGGCATGAACGACGCCGTGTGCGAACCGGGCACGAAGTACAGCCCGCCGTTGTCGGCCCGCTCGTCGCCCAGCGCCAGCCAACAGGACACCAGGTCGTCGTCGCTGAATGACCAGTAACGGATGTCCTGGTGCCAGCCGGTCAGGCTGCCGAAGGCCGGATGCTTGGTCATGATGCAGTTGTGATGCACCGTGGAAAGCACCGGCGTGTCCTGGAAATAGGCGCGCAGGAAGGCGCCGATGGCCGCCTGCGTGGCCCAGTCGCGAAAACGCGGGTCGCGTCCGTAGGCGTTGAGCAGCCGGCGCACCGTCTGGCCGCCGGCGGCCTGGCGCGAGCTGGGCGCGCCCGGGTACTTGAGATCGGCCTCGTACTCGACCGGGTCCACGGTCTGCGCCAGGTGTTGCAAGGCCAATTCCCGCAGCGCCTGGCGCGCCGGCGGGGAAGCAAAATTGCGCACGACCACGAAACCCTGCTCACGCAGCGTAGCGACCTGCTGTGCGACCAATGCGGCGGACATCCCGAACCTCTTGACTGGCAGATTGGATGCGCGCGGCTCAACCCTTGGCCGCGCGCCCTGCAAGCATACTCCTTTGACGGGCGCGGTCAGGCCGCCGGCTCGTCGCCCTCCAGGTCCAGGATCGATTGGTCGCGCTCGCGCTCGACATTGCGCACCCATTCGCGCCAGATCGCCACCAGCAGCGCCATCAGCACCGGGCCGACGAACAGCCCGACGATGCCCATGGTCTTGACGCCGCCGACCAGCCCGAAGAAGGTCGGCAGGAACGGCAGCTTGACCGGCCCGCCCACCAGGCGCGGCCGCAGCGTCTTGTCGACGATGAACAGTTCGACCGTGCCCCAGACGAACAGGCCGATGCCGGCCACCAGATGGCCCGAGCCGACCAGGTACAGCGACACCAGCGTGAACGACAGCGGCGCGCCGCCCGGCACCAGCGCCATGAACCCGGTGATGACGCCCAGCAGCACCGGCGAGGGCACGCCGGCCACCCAATAGGCCAGGCCGAGCACGACCCCCTCGCCCAGGGCGATCAGGCACATGCCCGTCACGGTGGAGCTGACCGTGGCCGGCACCACGCGCGAAAAGCGCTGCCAGCGCGCCGGCAGGACGCGCTCGCCCAGGATGTCGAGCTGGCCCACCATGCGGGTGCCGTCCTTGTAGACGAAAAACAGGGTGATCAGCATGAACAGCACGGTCAGCAGCAGCTGGAAGGCGTTGCCCGTGGCCGACAGCACCATGCGGTAGATGTTGCCCAGGTGCTCGCCGCTGACGATCTCGACCAGGGCGCCCAGGGCATGGGGTTCGCCCAGGTAGGTGCGCCAGTATTCGGCCAGGCGCTCCCCCACCATGGGCAGCGACATGATCCAGGCCGGCACGTCCACGCCGTGCTTGTTGGCCGCCAGCGCCCAGGCGAAGAAGTTGCCGGCCTCCTTGATGGCGTACGACAGCGCCATCGACAGCGGCACCACCAGGATCACGATGACGGCCACCAGGGCCAGGGTGGCGGCCAGCGTGGTGCGTCCGCCGAATGCGCGCACCAGGCGCTGGAACAGGGGCCAGGTCGCCAGGCCGATGATCAGCGCCGCCAGCGCCGGCACCAGGAAGCCGCTGAGGAAATAAATGCCGGCCAGCAGGACCAGCAACAGCAGCCAGCGGGCGATCAGGAAGGCGGGCAGTACGGGTTGATGCATAGGCGAAAGCGGTCTCTCTGCATGGATTCGGGGCGAACCCTGGGAATATACAGAGTTTTACGGCCCTGACCGCAAGCTGAATTGTCCGGGACGCTCCTGTTACAGATGCGCTGGCGCGCCCGGGTCGCAGGGCGCCTGTCTCCGCCGGGATCCGGTGCCTGTCCCCGCGGGGACAGGCACCCTGCACGGTTGACGGCCAAGGACAGGCTCCCCCGGCCCCGCGCCCGCTACATGACGAATTCCGGTGCCTCGGATGGCATGCGCTGGCGGGCGGCGGCTGCCGCCGCCGGGGTGAGCTCGGCCTTCTCGACCTGGCACTGCTCCAACTCGCCGTCCCGCTCGGTGCGGCCGCTGAGCAGCGGGCAACGGGCGAACAATTCAGCCACCCAGTCCGAAAACACCCGCACTTTCGGCGAAAGCTGGCGGCTTTGCAGGTAAAGCAGCGACATGGGCACGGGTTTGGGCTTCCATTGCGGCAACACCTCGATCAGGTCGCCCGACTGCAGGTGCGGCAGCGCGATATAGCGCGCCGTCTGGATCAGGCCGAACCCCTGCAGGCCGCAGGCCAGATGGGCGCCCAGGTCGTTGACCGACACCACGCCGGGAACGTCGACCAGGGTTTCCTTGCCGTCCACCACGAAATCCCAGCTGCAGTTGCGCCCGGTGGCCGAGAAATAATGCACCGCCTGGTGCTCGGCAAGCTCCTGCAGCGTATGCGGCATGCCCTTGCGCGCCAGGTACGACGGCGCCGCGCAGGTCAGCGTCTGGAAGGTGCCGATGCGGCGCGCCACCAGGCTGGAGTCCTCCAGCTCGCCGGAGCGGATCACGCAATCGACGGCCTCCTGCACCAGGTCGACCCGGCGGTCGCCCATGCCGATGACCAGCTCGATATCGGGATAGCGGGTGTGGAATTCGCACAACGCCGGAATCAGCACCAGCCGGCCGATACAGGGGGGCACGTCGACCCGCAGCCGCCCCTGCGGGCGCGCCGCGGCGTCCTGGAAGCAGGCCTCGGTTTCCTCGACCTCGGCCAGGATGCGGGTGGCGTGCTTGTAGTAGGCCGCGCCATCCGGCGTCAGGCTGATGCGGCGCGTGGTGCGGTTGAGCAGGCGCACGCCCAGGTGGCGCTCCAGGCCCTGGATGACGGTGGTAACGGTGGTGCGCGGCAGCACCAGCGCGTCGGCGGCCCGGGTGAAGCTGTTGGCTTCGACCACCCGCACGAAGACCTGCATGGCTTGGAAACGGTCCATGGCGGTGTCCTGAATAAGTGTGTGCGCAAAGCATAACGCTGTTTTGGGCCAGATTGTTCGCCCAGAACAAACAGTGTTGACGGCCAGGCATTGTTTATCCGGGCCGACAAAACACTCAGAATTTGCCCATCCGAATCGCCCGCCGGCTCTCCCGCCGTCCCTTGCACCCCCGGGGCGCTGCGCTCGCAGCCCCGGCCGGCCGGGCCCGTTTCTCCCCTATCAGCCCAGTTTCAAGGAAACACCATGATTGTTTCACGCCATCGTATCGCGCTGTTGGCGGTCGTCGCGACGCTGCTTGCGGCGGGCGGCACCTATTCCCTGCTTCGCTCGCCGGGCGGACCCGCCCAGGCCCAGGCCGCCCCGGCGGCCGCCCCGGTGGATGTCGCGCCGGCGCTGGGCCGCACCATCGTGGACTGGCAGCGTTACTCGGGGCGCCTGGAAGCCATCGACCGTATCGACATCCGGCCGCTGGTCTCCGGCACCCTGACCGAGGTCCATTTCCAGGACGGCAGCCTGGTGAAAAAGGGCGACGTGCTGTTCACCATCGATCCGCGGCCCTACGTGGCCGAGGTCGACCGGGCCCGCGCGGCGCTGGCGGCGGCGCGTGCCCGCGTGTCGTACACCGCCGCCGACCTGGCGCGCGGCCAGCGCCTGCTGGCCGAGAACGCGATCGCCCGGCGCGACTTCGAGGAAAAGCAGAACGCCGCCCGCGAAGCCGCCGCCAACCTGCAAGGGGCGCAGGCCGCCCTGGAGTCGGCCGAGCTGAACCTGGGCTATACGCGCATCGCCGCGCCGGTCGATGGCCGCGTGTCGCGCGCCGAGGTGACGGTGGGCAACGTGGTGGCCGCCGGCGCCGCGTCGGTGCCGCTGACCACGCTGGTATCGGTGGCCCGCATGTATGCCTCGTTCGACGTGGACGAGCAGACTTTCCTCAAGTATGTGAATCCGGCGCGCAACGGCACGGTGCCGGTGCAGCTGGGCCTGGCCAACGAGGACGGCTACTCGCGCGAAGGCCGGGTGCAATCGGTGGACAACCGCCTGGATCCCACCTCCGGCACCATCCGGGTGCGCGCCGTGTTCGACAACGCCGACGGCAGCCTGGTACCGGGCCTGTATGCCCGCATCCGCCTGGGCGGCGGCGCGCCGCGCGACGCGGTGCTGGTCGACGAACGGGCCATCGGCACCGACCAGAACAAGCGCTTCGTGCTGGTGCTGGAAGACGGCAACCGCGCCGCCTACCGCGAGGTGTCGCTGGGTGCCAACGTCGGGCCGCTGCGCGTGATCGAGAACGGCCTGCGGGCGGGCGAGCGCATCGTCGTCAACGGCATGCAGCGCGTGCGCCCGGGCGATGTGGTCGCGCCCAGCCAGGTTTCCATGGACACGGCGCCGGGCGCGGTCAAGACCGCGGCGGCGGCGCTGCGCTGAACAAGGCGGGATTCCCATGAATATCTCCCGATTCTTCATCGATCGCCCGATTTTCGCGGGCGTGCTGTCGGTGGTGGTGCTGCTGGCCGGCCTGCTGGCCATGTTCCAGCTGCCCATCGCCGAATATCCGGAAGTGGTGCCGCCGTCGGTGGTGGTGCGCGCCCAGTATCCGGGCGCCAACCCCAAGGTCATCGCCGAGACCGTGGCCTCGCCGCTGGAAGAAGCCATCAATGGCGTCGAGGACATGCTCTACATGCAGTCGCAGGCCAACAGCGACGGCAACCTGACGCTGACGGTCAACTTCAAGCTGGGAGTGGACCCCGACCAGGCGCAGCAGCTGGTGCAGAACCGCGTGTCGCAGGCGCTGCCGCGCCTGCCGCCGGACGTGCAGCGGCTGGGCGTGACCACCATCAAGAGTTCGCCCACGCTCACGCTGGTGGTGCACCTGATCTCGCCCAACGACCGCTACGACATCACCTATCTGCGCAATTACGCCATCATCAACGTCAAGGACCGGCTGGCGCGCCTCAACGGCGTGGGCGAGGTCACCGTATGGGGCTCGGGCAACTACGCCATGCGCGTATGGCTGGATCCGCAGAAAGTCGCCCAGCGCGGCATGACCGCCAGCGAGGTGATCGCCGCGATCCGCGAGCAGAACGTGCAGGTGGCCGCCGGCGTCATCGGCGCCTCGCCCACGCAGGGCGACGTACCCCTGCAGCTCAACGTCAACACGCGCGGCCGCCTGCAGACCGAGCAGGAGTTCCGCGACATCATCCTCAAGACCTCCCCCGACGGCGGCGTCACCTACCTGGCCGACGTGGCGCGCGTCGAACTGGACGCGCAGGAGTACGGACTGCGCTCGCTGCTGGACAACCGCCAGGCCATCGGCATGGGCATCATGCAGGCGCCCGGCGCCAATGCCCTGGACGTGGCCGACCAGGTGCGCGCCACCATGCAGGAGCTGGCGCAGGACTTCCCGCCCGGCGTGGAATACCGCATCGAGTACGACCCGACCCAGTTCGTGCGCTCCAGCATCAAGGCGGTGGTGCACACCCTGCTCGAGGCCATCGCCCTGGTGGTGCTGGTGGTGATCCTGTTCCTGCAGACCTGGCGCGCCTCCATCATCCCGCTGCTGGCGGTGCCGGTCTCCATCGTGGGCACCTTCGCGCTGCTGCTGATGTTCGGCTATTCGATCAACGCCCTGTCGCTGTTCGGCATGGTGCTGGCCATCGGCATCGTGGTGGACGACGCCATCGTGGTGGTCGAGAACGTGGAACGCAACATCAGCGCCGGGCTGACCCCGCGCGAGGCCACCTACCGCGCCATGCGCGAGGTGAGCGGCCCCATCATCGCCATCGCCCTGACGCTGTGCGCGGTGTTCGTGCCGCTGGCCTTCATGACCGGGTTGAGCGGGCAGTTCTACAAGCAGTTCGCCATGACCATCGCCATCTCGACGGTGATCTCGGCCTTCAACTCGCTGACGCTGTCGCCGGCGCTGTCGGCCCTGCTGCTCAAGGGCCACCACGACAAGCCCGACTGGCTGACGCGCGGCATGAACCGCTGGCTGGGCGGCTTCTTCAACGGGTTCAACCGTGTGTTCGGGCGCGCCTCCGAAGCGTACGCGACGGGCGTCAGCGGCGTGATCCGCCGCAAGGCGTCGGCCATGGGCGTGTATGCCCTGCTGCTGGCGCTGACCGTGGGCGTGTCGTACCTCGTGCCCGGCGGCTTCGTGCCGGCGCAGGACAAGCAGTACCTGATCGGCTTCACGCAACTGCCCAACGGCGCCTCGCTGGACCGCACCGACGCGGTGATCCGCCGCATGTCGGACATCGCGCTGGCCGAACCCGGGGTGCAAAGCGCCATCGCGTTTCCGGGTCTGTCGATCAACGGGTTCACCAACAGCTCCAGCGCGGGCATCGTGTTCGTGACGCTCAAGCCCTTCGACGAACGCAGGCAGGCGGCCCTCTCGGGCGATGCCATCGCCGCCAGCCTGAACCAGAAATTCGGCGCCATCAAGGATGCGTATATCGCGGTGTTCCCGCCGCCGCCGGTCATGGGGCTGGGCACGCTGGGCGGCTTCAAGCTGCAGCTAGAGGACCGCGCCGCGCTGGGCTACGCCGAACTGGACAAGGCCGCACAGGCGTTCCTGGCCAAGGCGGCGCAGACGCCCGAGCTGGGGCCCTCGTTCTCGAGCTACCAGATCAACGTGCCGCAGCTGGACGTGGACCTGGACCGGGTCAAGGCCAAGCAGCTGGGCGTGCCGGTGACCGACGTGTTCGACACCATGCAGATCTACCTGGGCTCGGTCTACGTCAACGACTTCAACCGCTTCGGCCGGGTGTTCCAGGTGCGCGCGCAGGCCGATGCGCCGTTTCGCGCCCACCCGGACGACATCCTGCAGCTGAAGACGCGCAACGGCGCCGGCGACATGGTGCCGCTGTCCTCGCTGGTGCGGGTGCACCAATCGTTCGGACCCGAGATGGTGGTGCGCTACAACGGCTACACGGCCGCCGACATCAACGGTGGCCCGGCCCCCGGTTATTCGTCCGACCAGGCGCAGGCCGCGGCCGAGCGCGTGGCGGCCGAAACCCTGCCGCGCGGCGTGAAGTTCGAATGGACCGACCTGACCTACCAGCAGATCCTGGCGGGCAACGCCGGCCTGTGGGTGTTTCCGATCAGCGTGCTGCTGGTGTTCCTGGTGCTGGCCGCGCTGTACGAAAGCCTGACCCTGCCGCTGGCGGTCATCCTGATCGTGCCCATGAGCATCCTGGCCGCGCTGACCGGCGTATGGCTGACCGGCGGCGACAACAACATCTTCACGCAGATCGGCCTGATGGTGCTGGTCGGCCTGTCGGCCAAGAACGCCATCCTGATCGTGGAGTTCGCCCGCGAACTGGAGCTGCAGGGCATGGCGCCGCGCGAGGCGGCCATCGAAGCCAGCCGGCTGCGCCTGCGGCCCATCCTGATGACCTCGATCGCCTTCATCATGGGCGTGGTGCCGCTGGTGCTGTCCTCGGGCGCCGGCGCCGAAATGCGCCAGGCCATGGGGGTGGCGGTGTTCTTCGGCATGCTGGGCGTCACCCTGTTCGGCCTGTTCCTCACCCCGGTCTTCTACGTGCTGCTGCGCGCGCTGGGCGCGCGCCGGCTGCACGCCGCCGCCCCGCATCCGGCGCCGGTGACAGCGCCACACCCCGAACACTGATGGGAATCGCAATCATGAAACACATACTGCCACGCGGTTCCGCCCTGCTGGCCATGCTGCTGGTGCTGGCCGGCTGCGCGGTCGGACCGCAGTACGACAAGCCCGCCGTCGCCGTGCCGGCGGCCTACAAGGAAGCCGCCACCTTGCCGGCCGGCCAGGCCGGCGCCTGGCAGGCCGCCCAGCCCGCAGAGAATGCCTTGCGCGGGCAATGGTGGAAGATCTTCGGCGACCCGGCGCTCGACGCGCTGGAAGACGAGGCGCAGCGCGCCAACCACAGCCTGCAGGCGGCCGCGGCGCGGCTGGCGCAGGCGCGCGCCCTGCAGCGCGACGCCCGCTCGGCGCGCTTTCCGCGCGTGGACGCCGGCTTCGGCCCGACGCGCCAGCGCCCGTCGCCGGCCTCGCAGGGCCTGGAGCCGGAGGCCTCGACGCAGGCCTCGACCCTGTGGCGCGGACAGCTGTCGGTCGCCTACGAGGCCGACCTGTTCGGCCGCGTCTCGGCCACGGTGGACGCCGCCACCGCCGACTCGCAGCAAAGCGAGGCGCTGTACCGCTCGGTACTGCTGGCGCTGCAGGCTGACGTGGCGCAAGGCTATTTCCTGATCCGCGAGCTGGACGCCGAGCTGCGCATCTACCGGCAGACGGTGGAGCTGCGCGGCGAAACGCTCAAGCTGATCCAGCGCCGCTACGACGCCGGCGACATCAGCGAACTGGACCTGGCGCGCGCCCGCGCCGAACTGGAATCGGCGCGGGCCGAGGCCCTGGGCGTGGAGCGCCGCCGCGCCGCCGCCGAGCATGCGCTGGCCGTGCTGCTGGGCAAGACGCCGGCCGAATTCGCCATGCCGGCGCAGCCGCTGGCGCGCGTGGCGGTCAATGTGCCCGCCGGGCTGCCGTCCTCGCTGCTGGAGCGGCGCCCCGACATCGCCGCCGCCGAGCGCGCCATGGCCGCGGCCAACGCCCGCATCGGCGCGGCGCGGGCGGCGTTCTTCCCGCGCCTGGACATCACCGGCGCGGCGGGGTTCGAATCGGCCGAGCTGGGCCAGCTGTTCGAATGGTCCAGCCGCACCTTCCTGCTGGGGCCGCTGGTGGGCGCGGCCCTGTCGCTGCCCATCTTCGACGGCGGCCGGCGCCAGGCCGGCCTGGACCGCGCCCGCGCCGTCTACGAAGAAGACGTGGCCAACTACCGGCAGACCGTGCTCGACGCGTTCCGCGAAGTGGAGGACAACCTGGCCAACCTGCGCATCCTGGCCGACCAGACCCGGGCGCAGGACGCCGCGCTGGACGCTTCGGCGCGCGCGGCCCGGCTGTCGCACACCCAGTACCGCGAAGGGTCCATCAGCTACCTGGACGTCATCGAGGCCGACCGCACCGTCCTGCTGCAACAGCGCGTGGCCGTGCAGCTGGACGGCGAACGCGCCCGCTCCGCCGTCCAGCTCGTACGCGCGCTGGGCGGCGGCTGGGACACGCCGATTCCCCCACCTTCCCAGGTGTCCGTCTCCGCAGGAAAACGGACGGCGGCAGACTCCTGAGCCGGTCGGAGCGCCTGTCCCCGCAGGAGAAGCGACACCTGCGGCCAGGGTGCCTGTCCCCACTGGGACAGGCACACCTCGCCGCGGATGCCAGCCCCCGTCGGGACAGGCGCCGGTGTTCCGGTGCTTCGGTCCAGCCGCGCTTCGGACGATAATGCCCGCATGGCCCACCCACCGACCGAAGCGGCGATCGCGCCGCCCCGCCTGTTCTTCGCCCTGTGGCCGGACCCCGCCACGGCGGCCCGGCTGGCGGATTGGGCGGCGCATGCGCAGCGTGCCTACGGCGGACGCGCGATGCGCACCGATACCCTGCACCTGACGCTGGCGTTCCTGGGCGCGGCCACACCCGCGCAGGCCGCCGAACTGTGCGCCGCCACCGCGGCACGGCGCATCGCGCCGGCCGCGGTGGAACTTGCCCGCTACGGGCTGTTCGCCCGCCAGCGCATCGTATGGGCCGGCCCGCAACAGGCCGACGCCGCGCTGGCGGCGCTGCATGACGACTTGTGGACGTGGCTGCGCGCCCTGGGCTGGCCTGCGCCACAGCAGGGTTTCCAGCCACATGTCACGCTGCTGCGCAATGTGGATGCCCATGCCGCCGCGCCCGCGCCGCCGCCGCCCGTGGCATGGCGCTACAGCCATTACGCGCTGGTGCAGTCGCAGCCGCGGCACGGACGAGCCAGCTACCGGGTACTGGCGCGCACCGCCGCGTAGGCGGCCGCGCCATGGCACAATCCGCCCATCCCATCACCCGGGCAGGGACGACATGCTGATACTGCTGGACCAGGACGGCGTCCTGGCCGATTTCGAACACGCCTTCATCGACGCCTGGCGCAAGCGCCACCCCGATATCGAGCCGGTGGCGTTCGAGGATCGCAAGTCGTTCCATATCCGCGAAGACTATGCGCCCGAATTGCGGGGCCTGGCCGAGGCCATCTACACCGCGCCCGGCTTCATCCGCGACCTGCCGCCCGTGCCGGGCGCGATCGAGGCATTCCGCGAGCTGCTGGCGCTGGGCATGGACGTGCGCATCTGCTCGTCGCCGCTGATGCAGTTCGAGAACTGCGTGGCCGAAAAGTATCTCTGGGTCGAACGCCACCTGGGCCGCGACGCCACGCAGCGGCTGATCCTGACGCGCGACAAGACGCTGGTGCAGGGCGATCTGCTGATCGACGACCGGCCGGTCATCACGGGCGCGGCGCGGCCGCGCTGGCGCCACATCATCTACGACGCGCCGTACAACCGCGACCAGACCGACCGGCCCCGCCTGGACTGGCGCAATTGGCGCAATGTGCTGGCGGGCGAGCTGTACCGCTCGGACGCCTGAACCACTCTCCTCCCGCCGGCCGAAAACGACTATTCTGTGTGTCTACGCAGCATGACAGAATAAAAAGACAGGCGCCCGCCGTGCCGCGGCCTTGCGCTTGCCGAACCCGTTTCAGGAGGAGGTAGCGTCGTGAATCTTTATCGTCTGCTCAAGCAACGCGAGGCCGATCAGAAACCCTTGCGGGTGGCGCTGATCGGGGCCGGCAAGTTCGGCTCGATGTTTCTCAGCCAGGTGCAGCGCACCCCCGGCATGCGGCTGGTGGCGGTGGCCGACCTGGCGCCCGACCGGGCGCGCGCCGCGCTGACCCGGGTGGGCTGGCCCGCCGCGGCCCTGAACGCCGACACCATCCACCACGCCGTCAAGACCGGCAAGGTGTATTTCAGCGACGACGTGCGCTCGGTGATCATCGACCCGGAAGTCGAGATCGTCATCGACGCCACCGGGCAGGCCGCCGCCGGCATCGAACATGTGCTGACCTGCTGCGAATACGGCAAGCACATCATCATGGTCAACGTCGAGGCCGACGCGCTGGCCGGCCCGCTGCTGGCGCGCCGCGCGCGCGAAGCGGGCATCGTCTATTCGCTGGCCTATGGCGACCAGCCGGCGCTGATCTGCGAAATGGTGGACTGGGCGCGCGCCAGCGGCTTCGAGGTGGTGGCCGCCGGCAAGGGCACCAAGTACCTGCCCGAGTTCCACACCTCCACGCCCGACACGGTGTGGCCGTACTACGGCTTCACCGACGAAATGGTGGCGGCGGGCGATTTCAATGCGCAGATGTTCAACAGTTTCCTGGACGGCACCAAGAGCGCCATCGAAATGGCGGCCGTCTCCAACGCCACCGGGCTGCTGCCCTCGCCCACCGGCCTGCACTTCCCGCCGTGCGGCGTGGACGACCTGGCGCGCGTGCTGCGCCCGCGCGAGGAAGGCGGCATGCTGCACCATCGGGGCCAGGTGGAAGTGGTGTCGTCGCTGGAGCGCGACGGCCGGCCGGTATTCCGCGACCTGCGCTGGGGCGTCTACGTGACGCTGGCCGGCGACAGCGACTACGTGCGCCGCTGCTTCAAGGAGTACGGGCTGGTCACCGACCCCAGCGGCAACTACTCGGCCATGTACAAGCCCTATCACCTGATCGGGCTGGAGCTGGGCATCAGCGTGGCCAGCGTCGGTCTGCGCCGCGAGCCCACCGGCTCGCCGGCCGGCTGGCATGGCGACGTGGTCGCCACCGCCAAGCGCGACATGCCGGCCGGCCAGGAGCTCGACGGCGAAGGCGGATACACGGTGTATGGCCGCCTGATGCCGGCGCGCGACTCGGTGGCCGATGGCTGCCTGCCGCTGGGGCTGGCGCACAGGGTGCGGCTGAAGAACCCGGTGCGGCAATCGCAGCCGATCCGCTGGAGTGACGTGGAATACGACGAGCGCTCGCCGGCCGTGCAGTTTCGCCGGCTGATGGAGCAGACCTTCGCCTGACGCGTTTCCTGCCCCCGTGGGGGCGGGAAACCGCGTCCGTCACGCAAGCCTGGTGGCGGTCAGCGCTTCAGTTGCGACAGGTCGCGCACGGCGCCGCGGTCGGCCGAGGTGGCCAGCGCCGCGTAGGCGCGCAGCGCCTGGGACACCACGCGTTCGCGGTCGACCGGCTGCCAGGCCTGCTCGCCACGCGCCTGCATGGCGGCGCGGCGCTCGGCCAGCGTGGTGTCGCTGACGGCCAGATGGATGCGGCGGTTGGGAATGTCGATCTCGATGGTGTCACCGTCTTCGACGAGGCCAATGGCGCCGCCCTCGGCCGCTTCCGGCGAGGCGTGGCCGATCACCAGGCCCGACGAACCGCCCGAGAAACGGCCATCGGTGAACAATGCGCAAGTCTTGCCCAGCCCCTTGGACTTCAGGTAGGACGTGGGATAGAGCATCTCCTGCATGCCGGGGCCGCCCTTGGGGCCTTCGTAGCGGATGATGACCACGTCGCCGGCCTGCACGCGATCGCCCAGGATGCCTTCGACGGCGTCTTCCTGGCTTTCGAACACGCGCGCACGGCCGGTGAAGACCCATTGCGACTCGTCCACGCCAGCCGTCTTGACGATGCAGCCCTTCTCGGCCAGGTTGCCGTACAGCACCGCCAGGCCGCCGTCCTGCGAATAGGCATGGGCCTTGTCGCGGATGCAGCCGGTCTGGCGATCCATGTCCAGCGTCAGGAAGGTCGCGTCCTGGCTGAAGGCCACCGTGGTCGGGATGCCGCCGGGCGCGGCGCGGAAGAATTTCTGCGCGGCTTCGCCGGCGCCGCCGTTGATGTCCCACTGCTTGATCGCTGCGCCCAGCGTGCCGCTGTGCACGTTGCCGCACGACAGGTCGAGCAGATCGGCGCGCCCCAGTTCGCCCAGGATGCCGAGGATGCCGCCGGCGCGGTGCACGTCCTCGATGTGGTATTTGTCGGTGGCCGGCGCCGCCTTGCACAGGCAGGGCACGCGACGCGAAATGCGGTCGATGTCGGCCATCGTGAAGTCCACGCCGGCTTCCTGCGCCGCGGCCAGCAGGTGCAGCACCGTGTTGGTCGAGCCGCCCATCGCCACGTCCAGCGTCATGGCGTTCTCGAACGCGCTCTTGGTGGCGATGCTGCGCGGCAGCACCGAGGCGTCGTCCTGCTCGTAGTAGCGCCGGCACAGCTCGACCACCAGGCGGCCGGCCTGCTCGAACAGGCCCTTGCGCCAGGCGTGCGTGGCGACGATGGTGCCGTTGCCCGGCAACGCCAGGCCCATGGCCTCGGTCAGGCAGTTCATCGAGTTGGCGGTGAACATACCGGAACAGGAGCCGCAGGTCGGGCACGCGCTGCGCTCGACCTGTTCGGCCTCGGCGTCGGACACGCTGGGGTCGGCCGCCTTGATCATGGCGTCGACCAGGTCGATCTTGGCGATGACCTTGCCGTCGACGGGCGAGGTGATCTTGCCCGCTTCCATGGGCCCGCCCGAGACGAACACCACCGGGATGTTCAGGCGCATCGCGGCCATCAGCATGCCCGGGGTGATCTTGTCGCAGTTCGAGATGCACACCATGGCATCGGCGCAGTGCGCGTTGACCATGTACTCGACCGAGTCGGCGATCAGCTCGCGCGAGGGCAGCGAGTACAGCATCCCGCCGTGGCCCATGGCGATGCCGTCGTCGACCGCGATGGTGTTGAATTCCTTGGCCACGCCGCCGGCGGCCTCGATCTCGCCGGCCACCAGCGCGCCCAGGTCGCGCAGGTGCACGTGGCCAGGCACGAACTGGGTGAACGAGTTCACCACGGCGATGATGGGCTTGCCGAAATCGCCGTCCTTCATGCCGGTAGCGCGCCATAGCGCGCGCGCGCCTGCCATGTTGCGGCCATGGGTGGAAGTACGGGAGCGATAGTGCGGCATGGTCTTTCTCGGACGGTTCGGGGTTGCGCGAAACGCTAGATAATACGCCGGATCCGGGCCCGGCGCCCTGCCCGCGCCTCAGGCGGGCGGCTCGCGCCGCGCCGCGAAGGCGCTGGGCGGCTCCCCGACGGCGCGCCGAAACATGGCCGCGAAAGCGCTGGGACTGTCATAGCCCGATTCCAGGGCCACGTCCACCACCCGCTGGCCCTCGGCCAGCCGCTGCATGGCCCGCAGCAGACACGCCTGCTGGCGCCAGCGGCCAAACGTCATGCCGGTGTGGCGCACGAACAGGCGCTGCACGGTCTTGGCCGTCACGCCCAGCTCGGCGGCCCATTCGCCCAGCCCGCGCGCCGCGCCGGGGTCGCGCAGGATGCCGCGGCATACGCGCGCCACGCGCGGCTCGTCCGGTTGCGGCAGATGCAGGGGCAGCGCCGGCTCGAGCCGGATTTCGTCCAGCAGCAGCGCCATCAGGCGCGCATCGCGCCCGCCCGGCCGCCAGTCCGGCGGCACCCGGGTGGCGGCCACGATCAGCTCGCGCAGCAGCGGCCCCACGGCCAGCACGCTGCACCGATCCGGCAGATGGCTGGCCGCCCGCGGCGCCACGAATACGGTGCGCACGCGCGGCTGGCCGTGCATGCGGATGCTGTGCGCCATGCCGGCCGGCAGCCATATTCCCCGGGTGGGCGGCGCCACCCAGATACCCCCCTCGGCCTGCACCGTCATCACCCCGGCGATCGCGTACAGCAGTTGCGCGCGCCGGTGGCGATGACGCGGCACATGCTCGCCGTCGCGGTAGTCGATGGCCAGCGCCGTCACCGGCGCGCGGGCGTACTCGTGCGGCGCCAATTGCGGCTTGGATTCGATGATGTCCTTTTTAAGCTGATTCATGTCTTGATGGCGTTAGACGGACATATCCAGTGTACCTACCATGAGGCTTTCCTGACAGGCCGGAGACGTCATGCTCGCCCACCCCGCAACCAAATACCGCCCCATCGCCCCGTTCGCCGCCGATCATGCCGAACGCGCCTGGCCCGCCCGCAGGCCGGCCGCCGCCCCGATCTGGATGAGCACCGACCTGCGCGACGGCAACCAGGCGCTGATCGAACCCATGGACGGCGCCCGCAAGCTGCGCCTGTTCGAACAGCTGGTGGCCGTCGGCCTGAAGGAAATCGAGGTCGCGTTTCCGTCGGCCTCGCAAACCGATTTCGACTTCGTGCGCAAGCTGATCGACGAGCGGCGCATCCCGCACGACGTGACCATCGAGGTGCTGACGCAGTCGCGCCCGGACCTGATCGCGCGCACCTTCGAGGCCCTGGCCGGCTCGCCGCGCGCCATCGTGCACCTGTACAACCCCATCGCGCCGCAATGGCGGCGCATCGTGTTCGACATGAGCCGCGCCGAGATCAAGGAGATCGCCCTGGCCGGCACGCGGCAGATCCGCGCGCTGGCCGACGCGAACCCGGGCACGGAATGGATCTATGAATACTCGCCGGAGACGTTCAGCCTGGCCGAACTGGATTTCGCCAAGGAAGTCTGCGACGCGGTCAGCGCCATCTGGGGCCCCACGCCGCAACGCAAGATGATCGTCAACCTGCCGGCGACCGTGGAGTCGAGCACCGCGAACGTCTATGCCGACCAGATCGAATGGATGCACCGCAACCTGGCGCGGCGCGACAGCATCGTGCTCAGCGTCCATCCGCACAATGACCGCGGCACCGCCGTGGCCGCGGCCGAGCTGGCGGTGCAGGCCGGGGCCGAACGGATCGAGGGCTGCCTGTTCGGCAACGGCGAGCGCACCGGTAACGTGGACCTCGTGGCGCTGGCGCTCAACCTGGAGCGCCAGGGCATTGCCAGCGGCCTGGACTTTCGCGACATGGCCGCGTTGCGGGCCTGCGTGAGCGAGTGCAACCAGCTTCCCATCGACGTGTTCCACCCCTACGCCTGGCTCGACCGGGACTGAGGAGCGCCGGGCGCTCAGCGCGCGGCGCGGGCGCGCAGCGCCAGCAGGGCATCCAGCACCTGGCGCAGAGCGCGGCCGACGGGCTTGTCGCGCCGCATCACCACCGCCAACTGGCGGCGCAGCGGCGGCGACAGGCGCTTGACCGCCAGCGCGGCGCGTGCGCCCGCGCCCGAGACCGCCATGCGCGGCAAGACCGCGCAGCCCAGTCCGGCCCCGACGATTTCCTTCATGGCTTCGGTGCTGCCCAGCTCCATGGCCGGCTTGACCGGCACGCCGGCGCGCTCGAACCAGTCGTCGACCAGCCGGCGCGTGCGCGCGCCCGGCTCGAACAGCACCAGCGAACGCGCCGCCAGCGCGGCCGGCGTCACGCGCGCCGGCGGCGGATCGCCAGCGGCGGCAAAGATCGCCACGAACTCGTCGTCCAGCAGGGGGGTGACCTGCAGCATGCGCCCTGGCGCCGGCAGGGTGACCAGGCCGATGTCGACGCTGTTCTGCTCGATGCCGCGCAGCACGTCGGCCGTATTGCCGGTGCTGACGACCACGTCCAGTTCGGGAAAGCGCCGCCGCAGCTGCGACAGCATGGGCGGCAGCAGGTAGGTGCAGGCCGTGCCGCCGGTGCCGACGCGCACGCGTCCGCTGACCTCGGTGCGGCGCGACTGCATGGCCTGCTCGGCCTCGGCCACGGCGCCGTCGATGCGGCGGATGTGGTCGATCAGCTCCAGGCCGGCGGCGGTGGCCGCCACCCGGCGTCCCACCCGCTCGGCCAGCCGCAGCCCATAGCGGCGCTCCAGCTGCCGCACCTGCTGGCTGACCGCCGGCTGGGTCAGCCCGTGGCGCTCGGCCGCGGCCGAGAAACTGCCATGCTCGATCACGTCGAGGAAAATCCGCAAATGATCCAGGTTCAATCCGCCCATCGCCGCGCCTGCCGTGAAAACACAGCCGCCATCATAGAGCGCGGCCATCCTCGCGCGGCGCCTCGGTCCAGCGGAAGTATTCGCGCGGCGACACCCCCAGGGCGCGCCGGAACATGGCGGTGAAGGCGCCCGGGCTGCCGTAGCCCAGGTCCAGCGCCACGGCGGTGATCTGCTCGCCGCGCGACAGCCGCGCCAGCGCCTCCATCAGTAGCACCTTCTGCCGCCAGGCATTGAAGCTGGCGCCGGTCTGGGCGCGGAACAGCCGCGTCAGGTTGCGCCGGCTCAGCCCTCCATAGGCGGCCCAGGCGTCCAGGCTGCCGGCGTTGGCCGGTTCGCGCAGCAGCGCCTGGCAGATGCGCACCAGGCGCGGATCGCGCGGCATGGGCACGTACAGCGGGGCGGCGCACACATGGCGCATCTCGTCGAGGATCAGCGCCCGGATATGGCCGGCGCGCTCGCCGCCGGCGTCCCGCGGCGGCAGCTTGACCGCCTCCAGGATGAGCGCCTGCAGCAGCGGCGATACCTGGATCGTCTGGCAGACAGCCGGCAAGCCGTCCGCATGCGCCGGGTCGATGTACAGCGACCGGATCGCCACGCTTTCGAAGCCGCGCGTCTGGTGCAGCACGCCGGGCGCGATCCACAGCGCCTGGCCGGGCGCGACGACCCAGCTGCCCAGTTCGGTGATCACCGTCACGACCCCGTTCATGGCGTACAGCAGCTGGCCGCGGTCGTGCCGGTGCAACGAGCTGACCGTGCCGGCCGGGTAATCGGTGGCCAGCGCCGCCATTTCGCCGGGCGCGCTTTGCACCTGCCGCGTCAACAGGTCCAGGTACGACAACTGGCGCGGCGCGGGGACGGCGCGCGCGCGGCGGGGCGACGGGTCTTTCGCGATCGCGGGCATGGTCGGATGGCGTACAGGGCTGGACCGGAAAATCATATGACAGCCCGCCCCGGCGGCCATAGCGGGTAAACGACTATAGCGGCCCGTCCCGCGCCCCCGGTTCGGCCTGCGCGCGCCACTACTTGGCCCGACCGCGCCAGTATGGCGCCCGCCGCCGCCCTAGCATGTCGGCATCGCTCACCGCCGACAGGACGCCACGTTGACCACCGCCGCGCTGCCATATCCCCTGGACCCGCAGATCCAGCGTTTCGTCGAACGCATGCAGGCCGATTCCGCCGCCCACCCGCGCCGCGACCTGGTGCCGGTGGAACAGGCCCGCGCCATTTCCGAGGAGGTGCGCCGCCCGTGGGCCGAAGGCGGGCCGCAAATGGCCCGCACCCGGGAAATCCACGTGCCCACGCCGCACGGACCGGTGCGCCTGCGGGTGTACACGCCGCGCGCGGCCCGGCCGGGCCCGGCGCTGCTGTATGTACACGGCGGCGGCTGGGTGCTGTTCAGCCTGGACACGCACGACCGCCTGATGCGCGAGTACGCCGGGCGCGCCGGCCTGACCGTGATCGGCGTCGACTACACCCGCGCGCCCGAGGCGCGCTACCCGCAGGCGATAGAAGAAATCGTCGGCGTGATCGATTGGCTGGACGCCAACGGCGCCGGACTGGAGGTGGATCGCGCCCGGCTGTGCATCGGCGGCGACTCGGCCGGCGCCAACCTGTCGGTGGCGGCGTGCCTGACGCTGCGCGACCGCGGCGCCGCGCCGCTGGCCGGCATGGTCCTGAACTACGGCGTATACGACGCCAACCTGTTTCGCGACTCGACCGTCAAGTACGGCGGCGGCGAATACCTGCTGTCGACCCAGCAGATGGTGTGGTTCTACTGGAACTACCTGCGCGCCGGCGACGATCCGCGGGATCCGCGCATCAGCCCGGTGCACGCGGACCTGCGCGGCCTGCCGCCGGCCTTCATGGCCATCACCGAGCTCGACCTGCTGCACGATGCCAACCAGGACATGGCCGCGCGCCTGCGCGAAGCCGGCGTGGACGTGCGGGCCAAGGTCTATCCGGGCACGGTGCACAGTTTTCTGGAGGCGGTATCGCTGGCGCAGGTCAGCGCGGCCGCCTTCGACGATACCGCGGCCTGGTTGCGCGCGGTGCTGCGGCCGGATGCGATGGCGGCGGCGATCCACACGGGGGAACACCAACCATGAACTACCGACACACCCTGGGCACGCTGCGCGCCCTCCTGCTGGCCGGCGCCGCCGTCGCCACCCTGGCCGGCGCGCCTGCGCAGGCCCAGACCCGCGGCGGCACGCTGCGCGCCATCGTGCATCCCGAACCGCCCATCCTGATCACCGCCATCAATTCGCAATCGCCCACCCAGTTCGTCGGCGGCAAGATCTTCCAGGGCCTGCTGACCTACGACGCGGACCTCAAGCCGCAGCCCAGCCTGGCGCGCGCCTGGCGCATCTCGCCCGACGGCCTGGTCTATACCTTCGAGCTGCAGCCCGACGTGAAATGGCACGACGGCAAGCCGTTTACCGCCGACGACGTGGTGTTCTCCATCGACAAGCTGGTGCGCGAGGTACACCCGCGCACCAAGCTGATCCTCAACGCCTATGTGGAAAGCGTGCGCGCGGTGGACCCGGCCACCGTGGAGATCCGCCTGAAGGAACCCTTCGCGCCCTTCATCTCGATGTTCGAGACCGGCACCATGCCCATGATGCCCAAGCATCTCTACGAGGGCACCGATTACCGCAACAACCCCGCCAACCAGCACCCGGTGGGCACCGGCCCGTTCAAGTTCAAGGAATGGGTGCGCGGCTCGCACATCGCGCTGGTGCGCAACGACGAATACTGGAAGCCCGGCCTGCCCTACCTGGACGGCATCCGCTTCCAGGTCATCCCCGACTCGGCCTCGCGCGCGGTGGCCTTCGAGCAGGGCAACGTGGACCTGGTCTACGGCGACGACGTCGACAGCGTCGACATCAAGCGCCTGCGCGCCCTGCCCGGCGTGCAATACACCACCAAGGGCTGGGAGATGTTCGGCCCCATGGGGCTGATGGTGCTCAACCAGCGCGAGGCGCCATTCGACAATGTGCTGGTGCGGCGCGCCGTCATGCACGCCCTGAACCGCGAGTTCATCGTCAAGAACATCTTCTTCGGCATGGGGCGCGTACCCACCGGGCCGTTCAGCTCGGCCACGCTGTTCCATGACAAGGACCTGCCGGTCTACGACTACAACATCAAGAAGGCGCGCGCGCTGATCAAGGAGTCCGGCGTGGACGTCGGGCAGCGCACCTTGCGGCTGCTGGCGTTCCCGTACGGCGCCAACTGGGAGCGCGTGGGCGAATACACGCGGCAGACGCTGGAGCAGCTCGGCTTCAAGGTGGACATCCAGGCCACCGACGCCGGCGGCTGGGCCAGCCGCATGAGCCAGTGGGACTTCGACATCTCGTTCAACCACCCCTACCAGTACGGCGACCCGGTGCTGGGCGTGCAGCGCCTGTACCTGTCGAGCAACCGCGTCAAGGGCACGCCGTTCGGCAACAACCAGGGCTACCACAACCCCAAGGCCGACGCGCTGTGGCAGCAGGCCGCGCGCAGCGTGGACCCGGCCGAACGCCAGAAGCTGTACAGCGAACTGCAGCGTATCCTGGTGGACGACGCCGCGCTGGGCTGGCTGCTGGAAATCGACTATCCGACGCTGTACCGCGGCAACGTGCACAACCTCGTCACCAGCGCCATCGGCGTCAAGGAGAGTTTCGACACGGTCTACCTCGACGCCCGCTGATTCCGCCCATGACCGTGATTGCCATCGCCAGCCAGGCGCCCGACCTGCTTCGCCTGCCGCCCGCCCTGCGCGCCCTGGACCCGTCGATCGACGTCGTGGTCTGGCCCGACCCGCGCTGCGCCGCCGCCGAAGTGGCGGTGTGCTGGGCGCCGCCGCCCGGCGCGCTGGCCGCCATGCCGGCGCTGCGGCTGCTGCATACCGTGTCGGCCGGGGTGGACAACGTGCTGGCTACGCCCGGCCTGCCGGACGTGCCGCTGTGCCGGGTGGTCGACGCCGAGCTGAACCTCGGCATGGCGCAATACATCCTGTGGGGCGCGCTGTACTTCTCGCGCGGCTTCGACCAGGCGCGCGCCAGCCAGGCCGCCGGCCAATGGCGCCGCCCCGACCGCTACGGCCAGCCGCCGCTGCGCGTGGGCCTGATGGGCCTGGGGGCGATCGGCATGGCGGCGCTGCCGCTGCTGCGCGCCGCCGGCCTGCCGGTGACGGGCTGGTCGCGCACCGCCAAGCGCATCGACGGCGTCGCCACCCACCATGGCCCCGACGGGCTGGCGCCGTTCCTGGCCGCCAGCGACATCCTGGTCAACCTGCTGCCGCTGACCGAATCCACCCGCGGCCTGCTATGCGCGGCCACCTTCGCCGGCCTGCCGCCCGGCGCGGCGCTGATCCACTGCGGCCGCGGCGCCCACCTGGTGGAGGCCGACCTGCAGGCCGCGCTGACCGACGGCCGCCTGCGCGGCGCCCTGGTCGACGTCTACGCGCAGGAGCCTCTGCCGCCGCAACACCCGCTGTGGCGCTGCCCCAACCTCGTCATCACCCCGCACATGGCCTCGGTCGCGCCGTTCGAGCGCGTGGCCGGGCAGATACTGGAAAACCTGCGCCGCCTGAACGCCGGCGAGGCGCTCATGAACCTGGTCGACCCGCGACGCGGCTACTGACCCGCCGGCAAGGAGATTCTGGATGTACACCCCGCCCGCCTATGAAGAACGGGACCGCCACAAACTGCACGCGTGGATGCGCGACTGGAGCTTCGCCACCCTGGTCACCCATGGCGCGCAGGGCCTGCAAGCCACGCACCTGCCCTTCTTGCTCGACCCGCTGCGCGGACCGCACGGCACCCTGATCAGCCACCTCGCGCGGCGCAATCCGCAGGCCGCCGACATCCAGGCCGGCGCCCAGGCGATGGTTGTATTCCAGGGGCCGCACGCCTTCATCTCGCCCAGCTGGTACCGCAACCAGCAGACCTTCCCCACCTGGAACTACGCGGCCATCCACGCCCATGGCCAGGCCGCCGCCATCGAGGATCCGCAGCATATCCGCGCCATCCTGACCCGAACCGTACAGACCTACGACACGCCGCTGGGCGGCGAGTGGACGTTCGAGGCCATGCCGGAAGACCTGATCCTGCCGCGCCTGTCGGCCATCATCGCGCTGGAGATTCCCATCGCCCGGCTCGAAGGCAAGGTGAAGCTGAACCAGGACAAGTCCCCGGAAGACCGCGCCGGCGTACTGGCCGCGCTGGAGAACCGGCGCGACCCGGGCAGCCGCGGCGTGGCGCGCATGATGCGCGAGGCGCTGCTGGCGTAGCGCAGGCCGGGCGCCATTGCCGGCCTGCGCTATGCCGGCGTGCGCCCTGGGCATCGGAGGCGATGCCTACCGGCGCCGCGTCGCGCCACGCCGCGCCGGGCGGGAAAATCCGCGGCGGCGCCGTCGCCAATCTGCTTCCTATGGCACACCATGCCGCGGGCGCCCGAGCTCCAATTTTTTCTTATACGAACCATAAAACCGACAATCTTCCCTTATCGATTGCGACGGCGCACACTAGGACGGTCTCTTTCGACCATGCGCCATGACCGCCCCCGCCCCCACCGCGATCCTGATCCGTGACAGCCGCGACGCCGACCTGCCGGCCATCGCCGCGATCTACGCCCACCATGTCCTGCACGGCACCGCGTCGTTCGAGCTGGAGCCGCCCGGTCCGGACGCGCTGCGCGAACGGCGCGCGGCGGTGCTGGCGCATGGCCTGCCCTACCTGGCGGCCGAATGCGGCGGCACGATCGTCGGCTACGCCTATGCCACGCCATACCGGCCGCGCCCGGCCTACCGCCATACGGTGGAAGACTCGGTCTATGTCCGCGCCGGACTCGCCGGCCAGGGCATCGGCGGCAAGCTGCTGGCGGCGCTGATCGAACGCTGCGCCGCCGGCGGCTGGCGCCAGATGCTGGCGGTGGTGGGCGACAGCGCCAACACCGCCTCGGTGGCCCTGCATGCGCGCCATGGCTTCGACACGGTCGGCACGTTCCGCTCGGTGGGCTACAAGCACGGCCAATGGCGCGACACCGTGCTGATGCAGCGGGCGCTGGGCGAGGGCGACGCCACGCCGCCCAGCCGTCCGTGATCCCCGCCCGCGCGGTCGTCTGCCTGGGCATCAGCCAGCTCATCGGCTGGGGCATCTCGTTCTACCTCATCGGCAACTTCGGCCCGGCCATCCAGGCCGAAACGGGCTGGAGCGCCGCCGACGTCTATGGCGGCTTTTCGGGGGCCATCATCTGCATGGCGCTGGCCTCGCCCCTGGGCGGACGCGCCATCGACCGCTGGGGCGGCCACCGCGTCATGCCGGCGGGCGCAATCCTGATGTCGCTGGGCTGCCTGGGCCTGGCGGCCAGCCACCACCTGACGGCCTACTATGCCGCCTGGGCCATACTGGGCGTGGGCATGCGGCTGTGCCTGTACGACGCCGCCTTTGCCGCGCTGGCGCGCATCGGCGGGGTGCGCGCACGCACCGCCATGTCGCAGATCACGCTGTTCGGCGGCCTGGCTTCCACCACGCTGTGGCCGGCCGGCCAGGCCATGGCCGCCGCCTGGGGCTGGCGCGGCGCGGTCTGCGCCTATGCGGCGCTGGCGCTGGCCATCATCCCCCTGTACCGGGCGCTGCCGGCGCGCGCGCACACCCCGGGGCCTGAAGACGCCCAGCCCGGCATGCCGCCGCCACGCGCGCCGGGCACCCGGGTCGACCAGGCGCTCTACGCCCTGGTCGCCATGCTGAGCAACTTCCTGACCGCGGGCAACGCCACGCACCTGATCGCCTTGCTCACCGGGCTGGGGCAGTCCACGCAGGCCGCCGTCGGCATCGCCGCGCTGTGGGGCATGGGCCAGGTCGGCGCCCGCCTGCTGGAAGTGCTGTTCGGCCGGCGCCTGCACCCCATGCTGCTCAACACGCTGACCAGCGCGGCGCTGCCGCTGTGCTTCCTGGCGGGGCTGGCGGGCGGACATTACGCCGCCGCGGCCGCGTTCACGCTGTGCTACGGCGCCTGCAACGGCCTGCTCACGATCACCCGCGGCACCCTGCCGCTGGTGCTGTTCGAGCCGCGCCGCTATGGCGCGCTGGTGGGCCGGCTGCTGGTGCCCGGGTTCCTGCTGACCGCAGCCGCGCCGTCGGCCTATGCGTGGATCATCGGGTACGGCGGCCCGCGCGCGGCGATGGCCCTGTCGGCCTCCTGCGCGCTGGCCATCCTGCTGGCCTCGCTGTGGCTGGCGCGCCGCTATCGCGGGCGCGGCGCAGCCGCCCGGGCGCCATCCGCCCTGCCGCGCGGCCGCTGAGGCGGCGCGGCGCCCTCAGTCGGCGTGCGCCGCGCCGGCCACCCACCGCTCCCAACCGCTCTTGCGCAAGGCGCAGGCCGGGCAATGGCCACAGCCGTAGCCCCAGTCGTGGCGCTGGCCGCGCTCGCCCAGGTAGCAGGTATGGCTGTGTTCGATCACCATGTCGACCAGCGCCCGCCCGCCCAGCCGGTCGGCCAGCTCCCAGGTCTGGGCCTTGTCCAGCCACATCAGCGGCGTCTCGATGGTGACGCGCGTGCCCAGCCCCAGCCCCAGCGTCACCTGCTGCGACTTGATGGTGTCGTCGCGGCAATCCGGATACCCGGAAAAATCGGTTTCGCACATGCCGCCCACCAGCACATCGAGCTGGCGGCGATAACCGAGCGCCGCGGCCAGGGTCAGGAACAGCAGGTTGCGGCCGGGCACGAAGGTATTGGGCAGGCCATTGGCCTGCATCTCGATCTCGCGGTCGCTGGTCATGGCGGTATCGCCCACCTGCGCCAGGATGCCCAGGTCGAGCAGGTGATCGTCGCCCAGCCGCCCGGCCCAGTCGGGATAGTTGGCGCGCAGTTCGCGCAGCACGGCCTGGCGGGCATCCAGCTCGACGCGATGCCGCTGTCCGTAGTCGAAACCCAGCGTCTCGACGTGGGCATAGCGCTCCAGCGCCCAGGCCAGGCAAGTGGTGGAATCCTGTCCGCCCGAGAACAGCACCAGGGCGCGTCGTTGATGGTTTTGCATAAGACACCGGAACAAATGAGGCGCGGCGTGGCCGCCACGGCCTGACTGTACCGCAGGCCGCGCCTGTAAGGATCGCTGCGTACAATGCCTCGGTCTCGAATCGCCAGTTCCGCCTTACCCACATCCTTCCCTTTCCCCAGCGCCACGGCGCCCCGACGGATCCCTTTCAGATGAACGCCATCCGCCAGCAGTCCGACTCCGCAGAACCCCTACGTCACGATATCCGGCTGTTGGGCCGGTGCCTGGGCGAAGTCATCCAGGCTTGCGAAGGCAAGCGGGTGTACGACACGATCGAAACCCTGCGCCGCACCGCCGTCCGGTTTCGCCGCGCCGGCGACCCGGCCGACGACAAACTGCTGCAGGCCCGCGTCAAGCAATTGCGCGGCAACGACCCCAACTCGGTGGCGCGCGCGTTCAGCTACTTCCTGCATCTGTCCAACATCGCCGAGGATCGCGACCAGAACCGGCGCCAGCGCGACCGCGCCCTGGCCGGCGCCGGCCCGGAGCGCGGCAGCCTGCGCCAGGCCGTCGAATCGCTCAAGGCGCAGGGCGTGAACAATGCCCGCATCCGCCGCCTGCTGAGCGAGGCCTGCGTGATGCCGGTGCTGACCGCCCACCCCACCGAGGTGCAACGCAAGAGCACGCTGGACGTGCACCGCGAAATCTCCTCCCTGCTGGTGCAGCGCGAGCGCGAACTGACCGCCGACGAACTGTCCGAACTGGACCTGGCCCTGATCGGCCAGGTGGCCACGCTGTGGCAGACGCGCATGCTGCGCTACACGCGGCTGACTGTGGCCGACGAGATCGAGAACGCGCTGTCCTATTACCGCAGCACCTTCCTCAACGTCATCCCGCGCGTCTACGGCGACCTGGCCCGGCTGCTCAACCGCGAGCCCGTCAAGCCGTTCACGCCGCCGCCCCCGCCGCTCGAACCGTTCCTGCGCATGGGCAGCTGGATCGGCGGCGACCGCGACGGCAATCCCAATGTCGACGCCGCCACCCTGGAACGCGCGCTGCTGCGGCAGGCCACGGTGCTGTTCGAGCACTATCTGCAGGAGGTCCATGCGCTGGGCGCCGAACTGTCGGCCAGCACATTGCTGGTCGAGGCCGACCCGGCGCTGCTGGCGCTGGCCGACGCCGGCGGCGACGACTCGCCCCACCGGAGCGACGAACCCTACCGGCGCGCGCTGATCGGCATCTACGCCCGGCTGGCGGCCACCGCCCGCCACCTGACCGGCCAGGAGCTGGCGCGCCGCGCCACCGTCTCCGCCGCCCCGTACGATACGCCCGAGGCCCTGGCGGCCGACCTGGCGGTCATCGCCGCCTCGCTGGCGGCGCGCCACGGCGCGCCCATCGCCCGCCTGCGCCTGAGCGGCCTGCAACAGGCAGTCACCGTGTTCGGCTTTCACCTGGCTACGGTGGACCTGCGCCAAAGCTCGGACGTGCACGAGCGCGTGCTGGCCGAGCTGTTCGCGCGCGCCGGCGACGGCATCGACGGCCAGGCGGTGGACTACCTGGCGCTGGACGAGGCGGCCCGCGTGACCGTGCTGCGCCGCGAACTGGCACATGCCCGGCCGCTGGCCTCGCCCTGGATCGCCTACAGCGACGAGACCGCGAGCGAACTGGCGGTGCTGCGCGCCGCCGCCGCCGGGCGTGCCCGCTACGGCAAGCAGGCCGTGCTGCAGAGCATTGTTTCGCACACCGAAACCCTCAGCGACCTGCTGGAAGTACTGGTATTGCAGAAAGAGGCCGGGCTGATCGCGCCGCCTGGCGAAACCATCGCGCCCGGCGACGGCCTGATGGTGGTGCCCCTGTTCGAAACCATCCCCGACCTGCAGCGCGGCCCCGAGATCATGGCGGCCTGGCTGGACCTGCCCGAAGTGCGCCAGCGCGTACGGCTGGCGCAGGGCGATACCCAGGAAGTGATGCTGGGCTACTCCGACAGCAACAAGGACGGCGGCTTCCTGACCTCCAACTGGTCCCTCTACCAGGCCGAGCGCGCGCTGGTCGACGTGTTCAGCGCCCGCTCCGTGCGCCTGCGCATGTTCCACGGACGCGGCGGCTCGGTCGGCCGCGGCGGCGGCTCCAGCTACGACGCCATCCTGGCGCAGCCGCCGGGCACCGTGGCCGGCCAGTTGCGCCTGACCGAACAGGGCGAGGTCATCCAGAGCAAGTACAAGGACGCCGAAGTCGGCCGCTGGCACCTGGAGCTGCTGGTGGCCGCCACGCTGGAGTCCTCGCTCGCGCCGCAGGCCGCCGCCACCTCGGCCGAAGACGCCCACATGCAGCAGCACGCGCCGGCCATGTCGTTCATGTCGGAACTGGCGCAGCGCACCTATCGCGGCCTGGTCTACGACACGCCGGGCTTCGCCGACTACTTCTTCGCCGCCACCCCCATCAGCGAAATCGCCGGGCTGAACATCGGCTCGCGCCCGGCCTCGCGCAAGAAGGGCCAGCATATCGAAGACCTGCGCGCCATTCCCTGGGGATTCTCGTGGGCGCAATGCCGGCTCATGCTGACCGGGTGGTACGGCATGGGCTCGGCCATCGAAGCCTATCTGGAAACCGGTGCGCAAGGCGCGCCGCGCTCGCGCCGCGCCCGGCTGGCGCAACTGCGCGAGATGGCCAGCGACTGGCCGGCGTTCCGCACGCTGCTGTCGAACATGGAGATGGTGCTGGCCAAATCCGATCTGGCCATCGCCGCCGGCTATGCCCAGCTGGTGCCGCGCCGCGGCCTGCGCGAACGGGTGTTCGGCGCCATCACGGCCGAGCACGGCCGCACGCTGGCCATGCTGCGCCTGCTCACCCGGCGCGACCTGCTCGCCGACAACCCCGGGCTGATGGCCTCGCTGCGCGAACGCTTCGCCTATATCGACCCGCTGAACTACCTGCAGATCGAACTGATCAAGCGGCACCGCGCCGCGCAGCGCCGCGCCGGCGATGATGCCGACATCCGCGTGCCGCGCGCCATCCACCTGACCATCAACGGCATTGCCGCCGGCCTGCGCAACTCGGGTTAGCGCTTGCGCACCAAGCAGGACGAAACGCTTCGGTGCAATGGAAATCTCTTAAAAAGAGATTGAATATTGCGCTGAAGCGTCGTGAAATCGGAAATCTTACTCAAGCCGATTTCCCAAATTGCCCGGCGCGACGCCAACACACCATGACGCACACGACCACGTGCGCACCGCAACCCGCTTGACGGCTTCCTACAGGCCTGGAAAGCGCCCACCGCATTGATGCGACGCATCCTAGGATGATTCTTTTTGATCATCCTGGTTGCGTACCATGCCTGTCCATCGCTCTCCTCGCGCCGCGGTTTGCGAGGCCCCCGCCGTCCGTCCATCGCTGCGATGGACCCGTCCCACCATGTTCGCGCTGTGCACACTGCTGGCGGCGTGTGGCGGCGGCGGCGGCGGCGGCGGCGGCGGCGGCGGCGGCGGCGGCGGGGTGGGTGGCGGTGGCGGCGGTGGTGGCAACCCGGGCCCCATCGCGCCACCCGCGCCCGAGTCCCGTCCGGCGCCCGAGTCCCGTCCGGCGCCCGCGCCCCGACCGGCGCCCGCCCCAGCGGAACCGCCGCCGCCCGCCCCGCCGCCGCCCGCCCCGCCGCCGCCGCCCGCCCCGCCGCCGTCCCCGCCCCCTGCCGCCATGCCGCCTCCGGTGGTGCCGCCTCGGCTGCCCGATGTACCGGTCGCGGACATCCCCGCCCCGCCCGCTCCCACCCGCGCCTACCGGCCGCCCGCGCGCACTACATTCGTCGCGCCGCCAGACGGAAATTTCGTCCCGGACCAGGACAACGCCCTCAACGCCATCAACCTGAAAACGGCGCACGACGACAAGCTACGGGGCTACCGCGTCAAGGTCGCGGTCGTCGACGAAGGCGTGCGCGCCGACCACCCGCAACTGAATGTCGAGCGCAAGTACGGCGGCGACTACGCGGACGACGGCACCCGCGAGTTTCCCAACCCCGCCCGCCAGGGCGACCACGGCACGGCGGTGGCCCTGGTGCTGGCCGGTCAGGATTCGGAAAATTTCCGCGGCGGCGTGGCGCCCAATGCCGACCTCTATTCGGCCAACGTCCGCGATACGCGGCGGAACCATATCGCCAATAACGCCGCCTTTCACGCCTGGAACGACCTGCTCGGGCACGGCATCAAGATCTTCAACAACAGTTTCTCCACCGACGGGCCGGAAGGCGACGAGCTCTACAAGAAAGACCGCGCCGAATACACCCAAGCCTCCGATAAGAGCACCACCTATGTCGGCAAGCTGGATCGACTGGTACGCAACGGCGCCCTGCTCGTATTCGCCGCCGGCAATGGCAACCGCGCCGGCCGGGCCTACAAGGAAGTCGGCTCGTTCGGCCGCACGCCCAGAATCGAACCGAACCTGCAACGCGGCCTGCTGGTGGTCACATCGATAAGCAAGTACGGCACGCTCGAAAGCTGGGCCAACCGCTGCGGCCAGGCCCAGCAATGGTGCCTGGCCGCTCCCAGCACGGCCTACCTGCCAAGCGTCGACCACCATGCCTTCCCCCACACCTTCGACGTCCAGAGAGGCACCTCCCTGTCGGCGCCATACGTCACCGGCGCGGCCGTGCTGGTGCAACAGCGTTTCCCCTGGATGAACAACGACAACCTGCGCACCACCTTGCTGACCACGGCGCAAGACAAGGGCCCGCGCGGCGTCGATCCGCAGTACGGCTGGGGCGTGCTCGATGTCGGCCGCGCCGTGCAGGGCCCGGCGCAGTTCGCCTTCGGCGACTTCGTCGCCCGGGTCACCGGCTCATCCACGTTCGGCAACGACATCTCCGGCGCTGGCGGGCTGGTCGTCGACGGGCCCGGCGCGCTGGTCCTGGCCGGCGCCAATACCTATGCCGGCCACACCGCCATCAAGCGCGGCACGCTCGACGTCCTTGGCAGCATCACGTCCGCCGTCACCGTCGAGCCGGGCGGCACGCTGACCGGCCTCGGCACGGTCGGCACGGTGACCAACCAGGGCACGGTGGTCAACAAGGAGGCCGGCCTGCACGTCAAGGGAGATTATTCGCAGACGGCGCAGGGCCTGCTGGTCACCGACATCGGCTCGCTGCTCGACGTATCCGGCAGGGCCAGCCTGGCCGGCCGGCTGCATGTGGACGGCATCCGCTCCGGCTACGTCGGCAGCGACGGGAAAAGCGTTCCGGTCATCCAGGCCGGGGCGGTGTCCGGCACCTTCGCCACGCTGACGCGCAGCCCGGGCCTGCTGCTCAACGCCCGGCTGGACTACCAGCCCCGGACTGTCTACCTGAGCATCCGGCGCGCCGAACGCGTCCATGCCGTGGCGAAGCGCGCCGCCGACGACGGACGCCGCACGTCGGTGCTGGCGGCGGCCGACCGGCTCGACGCCGCGATACGCGAACTCGATGCCCTGCCCGAGTCCGGACGCGACGCCGCGGCGCCGGCCGCCGCCATCGGACGCATCCAGCATGTGCAAAGCCGCAAGGTCCTGCAGGACAACCTGTACTCACTGGCCGGCGCCACCTACGCCAACGCCGCCGCGGTCAACACGCTGGAGCAGAACCGCTGGATGGATCGCCTGCAATACCACCTGGCCCGAGCCGGCGGCGAGCGCGTGGCGGCCATCGCCGAGTATCGCCACGGCCAGCTGCGCTGGCGCCCCGATGGCCTGCAAGGCCGCCAGCGCGGCAATGGCGTCATGCTGGGCCTGGCGCGGGAAGTCTCGGCCGGCGTGACCCTGGCGGCAGCGCTGACCCACAGCCGCACGCACTGGGACGAGTCGTCCGGCGCGCCCGTCCGCGACAGCGCGGCCATGACCACGCCCGGCATACTGCTGGGCGCGCGCCGCGCCTGGAACGGCGGCTGGTTCATGCAGGGCGCGCTGGGCTACAGCCACTACCGCAACCAGGCCACGCGCCACATCTGGCTGGGCCATGCCGGCCACGCCGTCGGCGCCACCGCCCGGGGCCAAGTCTGGCAGGCCGACGCCGGCCTGGGACGCGAATGGACGCTCGCCGCCGGGCACACGCTGGCGCCTCGGGCAGGCGTCCAGTTCACGTACCTGCGCCAGCACGGCTTCAGCGAGAGCGGAGCCCAAGGCCTGGGGCTGCGCGCCAATGCCTTGACGCGCGGCGTCCCCACGCTGTGGGCGCAATTGCACAGCGAGCATGCCTTCATGCTGGGCGTCACGCCCATGGCGGCCCAGCTGCAACTGGGCGTCTGGCACGACCTGCGCGAGCGGCGCTACGCCACCTCCGGCGGCTTCGCCGGCCTGGCGCTGGACCAAGGCGCCAGCGGCTACTGGCCCGTGCCGCGCACGCGCGTGCAGGGCGCGCTGGGCCTGCAGGCCCGCTTCACGCCAGGCCTGGCGCTGGGGCTGGGCTATACGGGCCAGCTCGCCACCCACTGGAGCGACCACCAGCTCAGCGCCAGCCTGACTTACCGCTACTGACCCTGCGCCCGCCTCGGCACAGGGGCTGACGCCTGCCAGCGCTCCGGGGTGCCTGTCCCAGCCTGAAGACTGGCGTCTGCCCGTGCATGTGCCTGTCCCCGCGGGGACAGGCACACTGCCGTACGCCATCGACGCTTGACCGCCCGCACCGGTACAAGCTCACGATCACGCGATGGCGCGCCCACCTGATGGACGCTCCCTTGGCCTGATTTGTCCGCCATCTGGATTCTTAGTACTATCCTCGGATAAATTCTATATGCGCACAAATGTTCGTATATAGAACACAAAGATTTTTCTGGCCGCGGCACAGGAAGGCACCCAACGGAAGAGACGCCCGGCCTGCCGGACGCCGCCGGGTCAGCCCGACACGCCACGGCTCCATCCGAGTGAGCATTCAATGGATAACCCTATCCGGAATCTGGCGGTCGTCGGCGCGGGCGCCATGGGCAGCGGCATCGCCGCCCTGTTCGCCTCCAGGGGCTTCGACGTGGTGCTGATCGACCCGATGGAAGGCGCGCTGGCGCGCGCCTCCCAGGTCATCGAACGGCAACTCAGTGTGCACGCACCCAACGCCATCGCGCCGGCCATGCGCCGCATCCGCATGGACGCCGGCCTGGAGGCGGCCTGCTCGGCGCAACTGGTGATCGAGGCGGTGCCGGAAAAACTGGCCCTCAAGCGCGACATCTTCGCCCGGCTCGACACCCTGTGCGATCCGCAGGCCATCTTCGCCACCAACACGTCCGGCCTGTCGATCAACGACATCGCCCAGGCCGTGACGCGCCGCGACCGCTTCGTCGGCACCCACTTCTTCACGCCGGCCGATGTGATCCCGCTGGTGGAAGTGGTGCGCAACGACGACACGTCCGAGCAGACCGTGGCCCGGGTGATGGACATGCTGCGCGCCGGCGGCAAGCGGCCGGTGCTGGTGCGCAAGGATATTCCCGGTTTCATCGCCAACCGCATCCAGCACGCCCTGGCGCGCGAAGCCATTTCGCTGCTGGAAAAAGGCGTGGCGAGCGCCGAGGACATCGACGAAGTCGTCAAGTGGAGCCTGGGCATCCGCCTGGCGCTGTCCGGCCCGCTGGAGCAGCGCGACATGAACGGCATCGACGTGCACTACGCGATCGCCAGCTATCTCTACCAGGATCTCGAAAACCGCACCACGCCGTCCGAACTGCTCGAGAACAAGGTGCAGGCCGGCGAACTGGGCGCCAAGAGCGGCCAGGGCTTCTATGCCTGGCCGCCCGAGCGCCGCGAGCGCGTGCTGCGCGACAAGAGCGCGGCGCTGGCCGAACTGGCCGCCTGGCTCGAGAGCAGAAAGCCGGTTTGACCGCTACATCCCCCCAGCCTTGCCGCCCGTCTTCCGGGGCCTGTCCCCGCGGGGACAGGCCCCCCACACCACGCAAACGCAACGCCTTACCAAGAAATATGTAGGAAGCACCATGAATAAACTCACGTCCTTTTTCACGGAGCTGATGCGCAAGTATCTGCCCGATCCATTCGTTTTCGCGATCGCGCTGACCCTGTTGACCGTGCTGATGGCTTTCGGCATCGAAGGCCAGCCGCTGGACCAGATCACCCGCGAATGGGGCAAGGGATTCTGGAGCCTGCTGGCCTTCACCACCCAGATGGCCGTCATCCTGGCCATGGGCTATGTGCTGGCCACCGCGCCGCTGACCGACCGCCTGCTCGACCGCATCGTCAGCCACGTGCACCAGCCGCGCACCGCCATCATTGTCGCGACCCTGGTCGGCGGCATCGGCAGCTACCTGAACTGGGGGTTCGGCCTGGTGATCGGCGGCGTGGTCGCCAAGAAACTGGCGCTGAAGGTCAAGGGCGTGCACTACCCGCTGATCATCGCCGCCGCCTACAGCGGCTTCACGATGTACGGCCTGGGCCTGTCGGCCAGCATCCCGGTGCTGGTCGCCACGCCCGGCCATCCGACGGCCGACCAGATGGGCGTGATTCCGCTGTCGGAAACCATTTTCTCGCTGCCCATGCTGATCACCAGCCTGGTGATCATCGTCACCCTGCCGCTGCTCAACGCCTGGCTGCACCCCAAGCAGGGCGAAAAGGTCGTCGAAGTGGACCCGGCCATCGACCAGGGCAGCGCGCCGGCCAAGACCGCCGACGAGCTGACCGCCGAGGATACGCTGGCCAACCGCCTGAACAACAGCCGCATCCTCAGCCTGCTGATCGGCCTGCTGGGCATCGCCTATGTGGTGTTCTATTTCATGGACGGCAAGTCGCTGGACCTGAACCTGATCAACTTCATCATCCTGTTCCTGGGCATCATCCTGCTGGGCACCCCCGCGGCCTATGTGGCCAAGCTGAACGAAGGCATCAAGACCATCTCCGGCATCATCCTGCAGTACCCGTTCTATGCCGGCATCATGGCCATCATGGCCGGCTCCGGGCTGGTGGCCACCATTTCCAAGGTCTTCGTCGACGTCGCCTCGCCGGGCAGCCTGCCGTTCTGGGGCCTGATCAGTTCGTTCGTCATCAACTTCTTCGCGCCCTCGGCCGGCGGACACTGGGTGATCCAGGGCCCGTTCATGATCGACGCCGCCAAGGAAATCGGCAGCGCGCTCAACCAGACCACCATGGCCGTGATGCTGGGCAACGCCTGGAACGACCTGGTGCAGCCGTTCTGGATCCTGCCCGCCCTGGCGCTGTCGAAGCTGAAACTGCGCGACGTGATGGGCTATACCGTCATCATGATGCTGTGGGTCGGCGTCATTCACATTGCCGCGGTGCTCGCCTGGGGCTACCTGACCCACTGACGCCGCCGCGCCGTCTCTTCTCTTACGGAGCTCAGCCATGAAACCTGCCGCCTACCTGGTCACCGGCGCCTCGTCCGGCATCGGCGCGGCCATCGCGCGCGCCCTGCTCGATGCCGGCCACCGCGTCGTCAACATCGACTACCGGTTGCCCGCCGATGCGCCGCAAGGCCTGGTGTCGTACCAGGCCGACCTGACGGACGAAGCGCGGACGCGGGCCGTAGCCAGCGAAGTGACCGAGGCCTATGACATCGTCGGGCTGGTCAACAACGCCGGCGCCACGCGGCCGGGCACGGCCGACACCGCGACCCTGGCCGATCTCGACTACGTCGTTGCGCTGCATCTGCGCACGGCCATGATCCTGGTCCAGGCGGCGCTGCCGGCCATGCGCGCGGCAGGCTTCGGCCGCATCGTCAACATGTCGTCGCGCGCGGCGCTGGGCAAGCCCGAACGGGTGGTCTACTCGGCGACCAAGGCCGGGCTGATCGGCCTGACGCGCACCTTGGCCATGGAACTGGGCAGCGACGGCATCACGGTCAACGCCATCGGCCCGGGTCCCATCGCCACCGAGCTGTTTCGCAACAGCAACCCCGAAGGCGCGCCGCGCACGCAGCGCATCATCGACAGCATTGTGGTCAAGCGGCTGGGCACGCCCGAGGACGTGGCGCGCGCCGCCATGTTCTTCCTGTCGCCGGACAATGGCTTCGTGACGGGCCAGGTGCTGTACGTATGCGGCGGCACCACGCTGGGCGTGGCGCCCGTCTGAACGCGGCCATGGCTCCTGCCCGCCCCCTCGCGCGTCACGCGCGCGCCGCCTCAGCGGCGCCGCAGCGCCTGGTTGATGTGCTCGGCCGCGTTGCGCAGCGGCGGCAGGAAAGCCTGCAGCATCTCTTCGCGCGAGTACCGGTTGGCGTGGCCGCTGACGTTCATCGCGCCGATGACGCGCCCGCCACGGTCGACAATGGGCACCGCCACCGATTGCAGTCCGGGCTCCAGCTCCTGCACCACGCAGGCGTAGCCGTCGGCGCGCACCGCCGCCAGGATCCGCTTGAGCTCGGCGCGATCGACCACGGTGGCCGGCGTGTAGGGATGGATCCGGCTTTCGTCCAGCAGGCGATCCTGCTCGGCCTCGGGCAGCCCGGCCAGCAGCACGCGGCCCATCGAGGTCACCCAGGCCGGCAGCCGGCTGCCCACCGCCAGGTTGATGGTCATCACCTTGTGCGTCGACAGCCGCAGGATGTACACGATGTCCACCCCATCGAGCACCGAGACCGAGCACGATTCGCGCGTGGTCTCGGCCACCTCTTCCATATAGGGCAGGGCCAGGTCCCACAGCGGCGTGGCCGACAGGTAGGCATAGCCCAGCTCCAGGATGCGCGGCGTCAGGGTGAAGCGGCGGTCCTCCTGGGCGACGTAGCCCAGGCTTGCCAGCGTCAGCAGGATGCGGCGCGCCCCGGCGCGCGTCAGCCCCGTGGCGGCGGCCACCTCCGACAGGGTCATCTGCGGGCGCTGCGGGCCGAAGGCACGGATCACGGACAGGCCACGCGCAAACGATTGCACATAGCTGTCGCCGGGTTGCTGGGGTACTTGCTCGACCATGGGACCTGTATGCAGAAGGTGGAAATGCAGCCGTTCGGAACGCGCGCCATTGCGGGGGCGCGGGGCCGTTTCGGCAGCCGGCCGCGCCGCGGCCAGGCGCCTTGACACCCCCTGACCACCATGAAACGATGTTCTTCAGAAGAACGGTTGTTCTGATATAGAACAAATTATCACACGCCACCTCTATCGAAGATACCCATGATTTCCAAGCTCGTTGCTACCGCGGCCGACGCCCTGGCCGATGTCCAGGACGGCGCCACCGTCATGATTGGCGGCTTCGGCACCGCCGGCCAGCCCATGGAACTGATCGACGCCCTGCTCGAGCAGGGCGCCAGGGACCTGGTCATCATCAACAACAATGCCGGTAACGGCACCACCGGCCTGGCCGCGCTGCTGGGCGCCGGGCGGGTGCGCAAGATCATCTGCTCGTTTCCGCGCCAGATCGACTCGCAGATTTTCGACGGCCTGTATCGCGCCGGCAAGCTGGAGCTCGAACTCGTGCCGCAGGGCAACCTGGCCGAGCGCATCCGCGCCGCGGGCGCCGGCATCGGCGCCTTCTTCACGCCCACCGGCTACGGCACGCCGCTGGCCGATGGCAAGGAAACCCGCGAGATCAACGGCCGCCAGTACGTGCTGGAGTACCCCCTGCACGCCGACTACGCCCTGATCCAGGCCGAGCGCGGCGACCGCTGGGGCAACCTGGTGTACCGCAAGACGGCGCGCAACTTCGGCCCCATCATGGCCAGCGCGGCGCGCGTGGCCGTGGCGCAGGTGCGCCAGGTGGCCGAGCTGGGGGAACTCGACCCCGAGGCCATCGTCACGCCCGGCATTTTCGTCAAACGAGTGGTGCAAATCGACGCCCCGCGCGGCGCCAAGGAGCAGTAATGAGCAGCAAGCTGACCCGCGACGAAATCGCCGCCCGCGTCGCGCAGGATATCCCCGAAGGCGCCTACGTCAACCTGGGCATCGGCCTGCCCACGCTGGTGGCCAACCATCTGCCCGCCGACCGCGAAGTCATCCTGCATACCGAGAACGGCATGCTGGGCATGGGCCCGGCGCCGGCCAAGGGCGAGGAAGACTACGACCTCATCAACGCCGGCAAGCAGCCGGTCACCGAACTGCCCGGCTGCTCGTTCTTCCACCATGCCGATTCGTTCGCCATGATGCGCGGCGGCCATCTCGACATCTGCGTGCTGGGCGCGTTCCAGGTGTCGCGGCAGGGCGACCTGGCCAACTGGCACACCGGCGCGCCCGACGCCATCCCCGCCGTGGGCGGCGCCATGGACCTGGCCATCGGCGCCAAGGACGTCTTCGTCATGATGGAACTGCAGACCCGCGACGGCCAGAGCAAGCTGGTGCAGGCCTGCACCTACCCGCTGACCGGCGTGCGCTGCGTCTCGCGCGTCTATACCGACATGGCGGTCTTTGACCTGCGGGCCGGCGAGATCACCGTGACCGACCTGTTCGGCGATACCACGCGCGAGCAGTTGCTGGCGCTGACCGGCCTGCCGCTGAAGTTCGCCGACTGACCATCCATTGCGCCCCGGCCGGCGGCCGGGGCTTTTCCCGCTTGAAGGAGTTCCCCATGCTGTTCATGGTTCAAATGCAAGTCAACCTGCCGCCCGACATGCCCGCCGAGCGCGCCGACAAACTGAAGGCCGACGAAAAGGCGCTGGCCCAGCAGATGCAGCGCGACGGCAAGTGGCGCCACCTGTGGCGCGTGGCCGGCCGTTACGCCAACGTCAGTATCTTCGACGCCGCCGACAACGACGAACTGCACCAGATGCTGTCGTCGCTGCCGCTGTTCCCGTACATGGACATCCAGGTCACCGCGCTGGCGCGCCACCCCTCCGCGATCTGATCGACCTCTCCCTCAGGAAACCGCCATGCCCTACATCATCGAGACCTTCGACAAACCCGGCAGCCTGGACGTGCGCCAACAGCACCGCAATGCGCACCTGCAGTTCCTCGACCAGCACAAGCACCTGCTGCTGGCCTGCGGCGCCAAGCTGGACGACGACGGCAAGGACCTCGGCGGCGGCCTGTACGTGGTGGATGTCGACACGCGCGCCGCCGCCGAACAGTTCATCCAGGCCGACCCGTTCCACCTGGCCGGACTGTTCGAGCGGGTCGCGATCACCCGCTGGCGCAAAGCCTACGTCAACGGCACCTCCTATCTGTAATTGCCTGCCTGCCCAAGGCGGGCAGGCCCCGCTTCAGGAATCACCATGTCTTACGCCGACCTCAGCCAGGCGCGCCTGTATTACGTCATCGACGGCCCCGACGACGCCCCCGTGCTCGTACTGTCCAATTCGCTGGGCACCTGCGCCGATATGTGGGCGCGCCAGATCCCCGAACTGAGCCGCCGCTTCCGCGTCCTGCGCTACGACACGCGCGGCCATGGCAAATCGTCCGTGCCCGATGGCCAATACAGCTTCGCGCAGCTGGGCGGCGACGTCGCCGAACTGCTGGAACACCTGCGCATCGAACGCGCGCACTTCTGCGGCCTGTCGATGGGCGGCCCCACCGGCATGTGGCTGGCGCTGGAACGCCCCGAGCTGATCGACCGCCTGGTCCTGTGCAATACCGCGGCGCGCATCGGCAGCGCCGAGGGCTGGAGCGCGCGCATCGCGGCGGTGCGCCAGGACGGGCTGGAAGCCATGGCGCCCGGGCTGGTCGAACGCTGGCTGACGCCGCAATACCGCGCCGCCGAGCCGGGCCTGACCCAGATCCTGGTCGACATGCTGCGCCGCACCCCGGACGCCGGCTATGTGGCCAATTGCGCGGCGCTGCGCGACGCCGACCTGCGCGAACGCGTCTCCACCATCCGCGCCCGCACGCTGGTCATCAGCAGCACCCACGACCTGGCCGCCACGCCCCAGGACGGCAAGGCCCTGGCCGCCGCCATCCCCGGCGCGCGCTATGTCGAGCTCGACACCTCGCATATTTCCAACTGGGAGCAACCGGAAGCGTTCACGCGCGCGCTGACCGGCTTCCTCACGGAGTGAACGGCATGCAACGCTGGAAACAACGGCCGCCCGGTTCGAACTGGGGCGACTTCGGCCCGGACGACCAACTGGGCCGCCTGAATCTGATCACGCCGGCCGAAGTGCTCAAGGCGGCGCAGGAAATCCGCGCCGGCCGCAGCTTCTGCCTCTCGCTGCCGCTGGACCTGCCCGGCGGCAACGTGCTCAACCCGCGGCGCCATCCGCCGCAACTCAGCCCCACGCGCCTGCAGGACACGCCGTACGTGAACTTCCCGCTACGCAATATCAACCCCGACGCGGTCGACGTGCTCAGCGACGACCAGGTGCTGCTGTCGATGCAGTACTCCACGCAATGGGATTCGCTGGCCCACGTCGGGGCGCTGTTCGACGCCGACGGCGATGGCCACGCCGAGCTGTGCTACTACAACGGCTACCGCGCCGGCATCGACATCGTCGGGCCGGCCGACGCCGACCACGCCGGCTGCGGCTGCAATACCGGCGGCCCCTCGGCCGCGCTGAAGCTGGGCATCGAGAACCTGGCCCAGCACAGCGTGCAGGGTCGCGGCGTGCTGCTGGACCTGGCGCGCCACTACGGCGCCGGACGCACGCTGGTGGGCTACAAGGAACTGACGCAGGCGCTGGCGGCGGACGGCATCGAGATCGAATCGGGCGACATGCTGGTGCTGCGCACCGGCTACGCCGAAGCCGTCGTCGGCATGGACGGCAAGCCCGACGCCGACGTGTTGCATCAATACGGCGCCGCGCTCGACGGCACCGACGCCGAACTGCTGCAGTGGATCACCGACAGCGGCATCGCCGCCATCTGCGCCGACAACTACGCGGTCGAGGCCTACCCCGCGCGCGAACGCCAGGGCCCGCGCGCCATGCTGCCGCTGCACCACCACTGCCTGTTCAAGCTGGGCCTGCCGCTGGCCGAACTGTGGTACCTCAAGGACCTGGCCGAATGGCTGCACGCCAATGGCCGCCATCGCTTCATGCTGACCGCGCCGCCGCTGCGCCTGCCCCACGCCATCGGCTCGCCGGTGACGCCCGTGGCGACAGTGTGACCCTTCGGGTGCCTGTCCCCGCAAGGGGACTGGCACCCGCTGACGGCGATCCGCCCGTGATCTCGGCAACGGCTGCGGCGGTGCCTGTCCCCGCGGGGACAGGCACCCAAGTCGGCGCGTGCCAGTCCCCGTGCGGGGACAGGCACGCGGGGATGATGCTTCAGCTTTTGCCCGACAGGCAGGTGCTCATGTAGGCCTTGCGCTTCTCGCCCGTCAGGGCCTGTTCGGAGGCGCGCGAATTGCAGTCTTTCATGCGCTGCTGCTGGGGGGTCAGCTTGTTGGCGGGTTCTTCGCCCTTGAGGCAACTGCTCATGTAGGCCTTGCGCTCGTCGCCGGTCTTGCCGGTTGCCGATTTGTTGCATTCGGCCATGCGCTTTTGCTGTGGCGTCAGCTCCTTGCTGGCCGAGGCCTGGGCCCAGGCGGCGCCGGAAAAAAACAGGGACACAAGAGTACAAGCGGCAAACTTGCTCACGCGGGAAATCATGGATTCCTCCCTGGGGCCGCCCGGTTCGTACAGCCATCCGCGGCGACGCTGTGCGCCGGCGCCCGTCGGCCGGCTTCCAATGATCTGCCAAACCGGTGTGCGCCGCAAGTTCCCGGCCGCAGCATCGCGGCACAAGTGGCCACCAATGTTTACGGCCTAGGCTGTTTTATGGGTTGCGCGCCCGTCGCGGGCCGGCTTATGGTGTAACCGCAGTGGCGCAAGCGCCGCTACAGGAGACCATGATGAAGATTCGTCTCGCTAGCCTGACCGCCGCACTGCTTCTGGCGGCGACCGGCGCGCTGGCGCAAAGCCTGCCGTATGGCGTCACGCTGGGCAATCTGCAGGCCACCCGCGATGCCACCGCCGGCGTCAGCACCATTACCGGCTCGCTCAGCAACCAGGGCGCCAAGCGCATCGGCCGCGCCTGGGTGGTGTTCGCGCTGTACGACTCGCAGGGACGCGAGATCGGGCGGGTCAAGGAGCAGTCCATCGGTCCCATCGCCCCGGGCGAAATATGGCAGATCCGCAGCACCACGCCGCAACCCTTCGAACGCTTCTCGGCCATCGAAATCAAGGCGGAATGACGGCTGGCTACGGTGCCCGGGCCCAACTTATGGGAAAATCCTTTTTTGTCGGCGCCAGCCTCGCCCGTCCGGGCGAGCCGGCCGCGCGTCCAATCCCGGGACGCCCCCGCGCCAGACTCTCTAGGATGGAATCATGTTTCCCAAAAGACTCACCGACGGCTATCACGCCTTCCTGCAAGGCCGCTTCCACAGCGAGCGCAGTCGATACGAAGCATTGGCCGAAAAAGGCCAGAAACCCGAAATCCTGCTGATAGGCTGTTGCGACTCCCGCGTTTCCCCCGAAGTCATCTTCGACGCCGGCCCGGGCGAGATCTTCGTCGTGCGCAACGTCGCCAACCTGGTGCCGCCCTGCGAACCTGACGCCGAGTCGTCCTTCCACGGCACCAGCGCGGCCATCGAATTCGCGGTCAACGGCCTGAACGTCAAGCACATCGTCGTGCTGGGCCACGCCTCGTGCGGCGGCATCCGCTCGTTCTACGACGACGGCGAGCCGCTGTCGAAGATGGACTTCATCGGCAAATGGATGTCGCAGATCTCCCCGGTCGCCGATCGGCTGGGCCCGTCCACCGGCGATCGCGCCACCGACATCAAGCGGCTGGAACTGGCCGTGGTCGAGGAAAGCCTGCGGAACCTGATGACCTTCCCGTCCATCAGCAGCCGCGTGGAACGCGGCGAACTCGAACTGCACGGCACGTACTTCGGCGTGGCCACCGGCCTGCTGTACGTGCTCGACCGCACGACGGGCGAGTTCGCCCCCTGGCTGGAAGAGGACGCGGCGGCCTGAGGCGCGCCGCATCCGCGTGCGTCAGGCCAGGCCTGCCGCGCGCAGGTCCGGCGTGCGCCGATGCCAGTCGCTCGCCTGCTGGAAAGCCACGCCCAGGCCACACAACAGCCCGTCGTCGAAGGGCTTGCCCATCAATTGCACGCCAACCGGCAGGCCGTCGGCCGAAAAGCCGGCGGGCAGGGCCAGCCCGCTGGCGCCCAGGAAGTTGCCGGCGCGGCTGAACGCCGCCAGCGGCGTGCCCTGCTCGTCCACCTCGTCGAGGCGGCAGGCGGCAAAGGGCAGGCTGGGTGTCAGCAACGCATCGTAGTCCTGCATCCAGGCGCGCCATTGCGCGCGCGCCTGGGCATGTTCGCGCATGGCCGCGATATAGTCGGCCGCGCCGATGGCCCGGCCCGACTGCACCCGGGCCCGCACGAACTCGCCCAGCGGCAAGGCTGCATCGTCGATGTAGCCGCGATGCAGCGCATACGCCTCGGCCGCGATGATGCGGCCGTTGGCGTGCATCAGCTGGTTGAAATCGAAAGGCGTCGCCACCGTCGCCACGTCCGCGCCCAGGGCGCGCAAGGTCTCGGCCGCCTGCCGCACGGCCAGCGCCGCGTCGGCGCTGACGGCCAGCGGATAATTGTCCTCGGCCATGACGGCGATGCGGCGGCCCGCCAGCGGCCGGCCGCCGTCGCGCGGCGGCGCATAGGCGAAGGCCGGCACGCCCAGCGTGGCCGGATCGGCCGCATCGGGGCCGGCCAGAACTTGCGCAAGCAGCATGGCGTCGTACGCGTCGCGCGTCATCGGGCCGATCGAATCCAGGGTCTGCGACAGCGGCACCGCGCCGTACAGGCTGATCAATCCAGCGCTCGTTTTCAGTCCGGTAATGCCGTTGAGCGCGGCCGGGATCCGCACCGACCCGCCCGTGTCCGAGCCCAGCGCGGCCGGCGCCAGGCCCGCGGCCACGGCCACGCCCGAACCGCTGGACGAGCCGCCCGGGATGCGCGGGTGGGACAGATCCCAGGGATTGCGCGGCGTGCCCATCACCGGATTGGTGCCCCAGCCGCCGAACGCGAACTCCACCATGTGTGTCTTGCCCAGGACCACCATGCCGGCGGCCAGCAAGCGCCGAACCGCCGTCCCGGTGACCGTGCTGCGGCGCTCGCGCCACGCGGCCGAGCCCGCCGTGGTGACCTGCCCTTCGATCTCGCACAAATCCTTGATGGCGATCGGCAGGCCATCGAGCGGCCCCAGCGCATAACCGGCGACGCGGCGCGCGTCGGCGGCCTGCGCCAGCCGCAGCGCCCCCTCCTCGTCGACGCTGACGTACGCATGCAAGGCCTCGTTGGCGCGCGCAATGCGCGCCAGGTAGTGACGCGCCAGTTCCACCGCGCTGTAGCGGCCCGCTTCCAGGCCCCGCGCCAATTCGGCCAGGCTGGAAAATGCAAGTTCAGACATGATTTCCTCGAAAGACAACCCTGAAGCGGCGCGCGCGTGGGCGCGCGCCGGCCACTGCGGCACCCGCGCTCAGCGCTTGTTCCAGGCGGGCGCCGGGTAGACCGCCTTTTCGACCGCCACATCCTCCGGATACACGGGCAACATGCCCTTGCCCGGCAGCAATTGCACCACCGGGAACGGCATCTGCAACTGCTTGCCGGTCTCGTCAATGGCGTACGGCCCGGCCATGACAGTGACCTTGTCGGAGAGATCCATCGACGCCTGCTTGAGCGCGGCGGCATCGGTCGCGCCGGCCTTCTTGATGATCTCCTCGGTCAGCGCGCCCGCGCCGTAGGCCAGGGCCGTCTGGAAATCGGGCGGAAACTCGGCCTTGGGAAACAGCGTGTCGTATGCCTTGGCGAACTGCTCGCGCGTCAGGCCGGCGTTGACCTTCCAGTTGATGGCGGGATGGTAGTTGGTGTGGCTGAAGATGTAGTTGGAGTCCGCGCCGATCGCCTGGAACTGCGGCGTGGACGCATACACCATGAAGGTATACGGGAAGTTGATGTCCAGCTGCTTCATCTGGCGCGTCATGCTGATCAGGTCGCCCTCGTACGAGGTCGGCACCAGCGCATCGGCGCCGGCCGCCTTGGCCTTTTGCAGCAGCGTGCTGAAATCCTTCTGCCCCTTGGGATATTTTTCGTACAGCACCACTTCGATGCCGTTCTTGGCGGCCTGCGCGCGGCCGCCATCGGCCAGGCCGGCCGGGAACGGTTCGTCCGAGTACAGGATGGCGGCCTTCTTCACGCCCAGCTTGCCGGCCAGCGCCATCGGCGCGCGCAGCATGGCCGACACCGGCATCTGCGTGCCGGACACCATGTACTTGAAGCCCTGCTTGTACAGGTCGTCGCTGGCGGCCGACCACACCATCATGTACTTGCCCAGCCGTTCGGTCACCGTGCCGGCCGCGGCTGTCAGGGTCGAGCCGAAGGGCGCGAACACGAGATCGACTTTTTCATCGACAATCAGGCGTTCGTAAACGCGCGTGACCATTTGCTTGTCGCTGCGGTCGTCCAGCTTGACCAGCTCGACGGGATACTTCTTGCCCTTGATCTCGATGCCGCCGCGCCGGTTCACGTCGTCGACCCAAACCTCGACGCCGCGCACCCCGGACTGGGATGCCAACGCAAAACTGCCGGTCGACGACACCGTCATGCCGATGCGGATCTTGTCGGACGCCTGGGCGGCGCCCGTTGCCGGCGCCAGCGCAGCGGCGGCAATCGCCAGTGCGGGCAAACGGAATAACCACGATTTTCTGGACATGGAAATGCTCCTTGCATTGCACAGATAGGAACCACCGGACATTGCCGCACCAGGGCGGACAGGCTGGAACTGCTCACGCTTTGAGCAATTCGAGAAATAGCGTATAACAAATAGGCATGGAGTGCACGCTTTGAATAAACTGAGCTACCGCCAGACCGAAATGCTGTGGGCCATCGTCACCGCCGGCTCGATCAGCGGCGCCGCCCGGCTGCAGAACATCAGCCAGCCGGCGGTCAGCCGCATGCTGGCGCAGACCGAGAAACAGCTGGGCCTGAACCTGTTCGAACGCGTGCGCGGCCGGCTGCAACCCACTCCGGAAGTGCGCATTCTTTTCGAGGAAATCGAGAAGACGCAGCGCATGATGCAGCGCGTCAACGACCTGGCCGACGCCCTGGCCGGCCACGGCGCCGGCGTGCTGCGGCTGACCTCGATCCCCAGCCTGGCCCAGTACCTGGTGCCGCGCGCCGTGGCGCGCTTCCAGCGTACCCACGCCGATATCCTGCTGCGCCTGAACGCCACCGCCCTGCCGCACCTCATCAACGACGTGCTGCACGGCGAAGCCGAGCTGGGCCTGGTCGTCATGCAGGCCGACCACCCGTTCCTGACCTCGCTGCCGCTGCATACGGGCCGCATGGTGGCCGCCATCCCCCGCAGCCACCCGCTGGCCGAACGCGGGCAGGTCACGCTGGCCGACCTGTCGCCCCACCCCCATATCGTGGTGGGCACGCGCATGCCCTACGGCATGCTGGTGCAAAGCGCCTTCGAGCAGGCCGGCCTGCCTTGCCGCATGTGCGCCGACGTGCCCTGGAGCCAACTGGCCTGCGCCCTGGTCAACGCCGGCGCGGGCATCGCCATCGTCGACGAATTCACGGTCATGAAGAACATCTGGCCCGAGATCGCCATCGTGCCCCTGGCCGAGGACATCCCGCTGCACATCAGCGCCGTCCACGCCAACAACCGCCCCCTGTCGCGCATCGCCGCCGAGTTCATCCCCCACCTGCGCGACGTGCTTGCGGAGTCGTTTTCCAAGGCTGACTAGGGTTAATACTTAACCTGTAGTTATGGTTTTGGCTCCCCAAACGTTTCATAATCGACTCCGATAAGACGGCCACTTGTTTTCCACACCGGCCCGGAGGGAGTCATGAGCAGCAGCCTTGCCGCCTCGGCGCACGCGTCCCACCGCCTGCAGGACCAGCAGGCGCAACGCACGCGCACCCGCATTGCCACCGGCATCTTCGCCGTGCTGGCCCTCGGCCTGGCCGTCGTGCCGATGGCAACGTCGAACATCTCGTTCGCGTTCTACCTGATGCTGTGGGTCACCATGGCCAGCGCGATGAACATCTGCGTGGGCTTTACCGGCTACCTGCCATTCGGCTTCGTGGTGTTCTACGGCGTGGGTTCGTACGCCACCGGCATCTGCTACAAGGTGCTGGGCTGGCCCATCCTGCCCTCGCTGGCCGCCGCCAGCGCGGTCGGCCTGCTGATCGCGCTGCTGTTCGCGCCCACCCTGCGGCTGCGCGGCGTGTACTTCGGCATCGTCAGCCTGGCGCTGGCCACCATCATGCGGCTGCTGATCTCCAACCTGCCCGATGGCTTCACCGGCGGCAGCATGGGGCTGATCCTCTCCAGCGCCAACAACCCGACCCACAGCTACTACGCCATGCTGGCCGTCATGGCCGCCACGCTGGCGACCGTGACCTGGCTCTCGATATCGCGCCTGGGCAAGGCTCTCAAGGCCATCCGCGACGACGACGCGGCGGCCGCCTGCGTCGGCATCCACGTGCCACGCACGCGCCTGAAGGCCTGGCTGCTGGCGGCGCTGTTCCCGGCCCTGGCCGGCGGCATCGAGGCCTGGTACACCAACGTGGTCGATCCGGAATACGCCTTCCACGTCCTCATCACCGCCAAGAGCATCATCTACGCCATGGCCGGCGGTTTCGGCACCATCATCGGCCCGGTCGTCGGCACGCTGGCGCTGCTGGGCATCGACCACCTGATCTGGCAGAAATTCCCGGTGCTCAACCTGCTGCTGCTGGGCCTGGTGATCGTGCTGCTGATGCTGTTCCTGCCGCGCGGCATCGTCGGCAGCCTGCTCAAGCGCTACCCGCAACTGCGCCAATACATCGCCTGAGGAGCCGGACATGAGCGGACTGATTATCCAGGGCCTGGTCAACGGCCTGATCCTGGGCGCCATCTACGGCCTGATCGGCGTGGGGCTGAACGTGATCTTCGGCGTGCTGCGCGTGGTGAACTTCGCGCACGGCGAATTCCTGGTGCTGGGCGCCTACTTTGCCTACTACCTGCTCGAATACGCCGGCATCGACCCGCTGCTGGCATTGCCGCTGGCCTTCGGCGCCTTCTTCCTGGCCGGCTACGTGCTGTATTTCGTGCTGATCCCGCGCCTGTCCAAGGCCGACGACCCCGAAATCAGCTCGCTGCTGCTGATGTTCGGCGTGTCCATCATGCTGGGAGCCATCATGCTGCTGGCCTTCGAGGCCGACGCACGCTCGCTGCCCTACGAGATCGAACCGGTGTTCTTCAAGATCGGGCCGGTGCTGATCCCGACCGTGCGCCTGATCGCCCTGGCCATCGCGCTGGCCGTGGTCGCCGTGCTCGCCTGGTTCCTGTACCGCACCCAGTTGGGCAAGGCCCTGCGCGCCATCATCATGAACCGCGACGCCGTGCGCATCGTCGGCATCAACGTCGAGCGGCTGTCGGCCGTGGCGTTCGGCCTGGGCATCGGCCTGGCCGCCGTCACCGGCGTGCTGGTGGCCATGGTGTTCCCGGCGTTCTCCCCCTTCATGGGCAACGACTACACCCTGATCGGCTTCATCGTCATCGTGCTGGGCGGGCTGGGCCACCCCGTGGGCGCGCTGGTCGGCGCCATGCTGTTCGGCGTCACCGAACAGGTTTCGGTGGTGTTCTTCAACCCCTCCATCGCCACGATCTGCGGCTTCGTGCTGATGGTGGCCATGATCTTCGTGCGGCCCACCGGGCTGTTCGGCCACCGCGCCCTGCGCTGATCGGAGACCGTCGCCCATGTTGAAAGTCAGCAATCTGCAAAAGCGCTTCGGCGGGCTGGTGGCGCTGCGCGGCGTCGACCTGCACGTGCCGCGCGCCGCCATTCTCGGCATCATCGGCATGAACGGGTCGGGCAAGACCACCATGCTCAACTGCATCAACGGCCTGTATGTGCCCGATGCCGGCAGCATCGTGCTCGACGGCGCCGAAATCGCCGGCAGGCAGGTCCACGAGGTAGCGCGCCTGGGCGTGGGCCGCACTTTCCAGGTCCCGCGCGTGTTCCAGCACCTCAGCCTGCTGGACAACCTGGACGTCGCGCAGCAGCAGACCAGCCGCGACGCCGACGAGCGCTACGCGCAGTCGGAATACTGGCTGCACAAGGTCGAATTGCACCGCCTGCGCCACAACCATGCCGAGGAACTTTCCGGCGGGCAGCAGAAGCTGCTGGAGCTGGCACGCATCATGGTGGCGCAGCCCAAGGTCATCCTGCTCGACGAGCCGTTTGCCGGCGTCAACCCGGCCCTGGCGCAACTGCTCATCGGCATCATCCGCGACGTCCCGACCGAGCACGGCTGCTCCGTGGTGCTGGTCTCGCACGACCTGACCTCGATCTACCAGCTGTCGCACCACATCATCGTCATGAACGAAGGCGCGATCCTGTGCGAAGGCGACGCCGATCGCGTGCGCACCGATCCGCGCGTGATCGAAGCCTACCTGGGAGCCTGACCATGCCGACCTCCGCCGCAACGACCGAGCCGGTGTTCGCCCTGGACAATGTCACCGTGGCCTACCACGGCGACATCACCATTCTCAACGGCGTCAACGTACAGGCGCGCGCCGGCCAGGTCACCGGCATCATCGGCCCCAACGGCGCGGGCAAGTCCACCGTGCTCAAGACCCTGTTCGGCTTTTTGCCGCTGCGCGGCGGCCGCATCGTGCTGCGCGGCCAGGACATCAGCCGCCAGCCCTCGCACGAGCGCGCCGCCAGCGGCGTGGCCTTCGTCCCGCAGCACCGCAGCCTGTTCGGCGAGCTGTCGGTCGAGGACAACCTGGTGCTGGGATGCTGGCCGTTTCGCCGCGACAAGGACAAGGTGCGCCGCCGCATCGATTCGGTCTACCAGCGCTTTCCCATCCTGGCGCAGAAGCGGCATGACCCCGTCTCCAGCATGAGCGGCGGCCAGCAGCGCTTCGTCGAGTTCGGCCGCGCCCTGCTGATCGAGCCCTCGGTCATCCTGCTCGACGAACCCACCGCCATGCTGGCGCCCAAGATTTCCAAGGAAATCTACGCCCTGGTGCGCGGCTTCGCCGACGAAGGCATGACCGTCATCCTGGTCGACCAGAACGTGCGCCGCTGCGCCGAGATCTCCGACTACATGTACATCCTCGAACTCGGCCGCAACAAGGCCGAGGGCGCCCACGAACAATTCGGCCACGACGGCGGCCTGCGCGACATGGTCGCGTCGTGGATGGACTACAAGATAGACTGATCCCCGGGTGCCTGTCCCCGCATGGGGACAGGCACCCGCCGACTTCCCGGTGCCTGCCCCCGCGGGGACAGGCACCCGCCCCCCACCACACCGACTGACGCGCCGCTACATACCCTCCTGCACGAAGCGGGCATATGCGGCCAGATCGACCCGGCCCCGCGGCGACGACGCGTCGTAACCGGGGGGCATATCAACACCGCCCTGGTCCAACATCCGAGCGCGATAGCTGGACCATGGGTATTGGTCCGGCCTTGCCACGATGCCTGCGCGTACCGGATTCAATTCGATGTATCGGCAGCACTCCCAGAAGTATTTTTCCGTTTCGATAACCGAAGAGTAGTACCTGGACTCCCACAGCGTACCGGACAGGCCATGCCTGCGATTGAACCTGCGGCCGGCTCCGCCCGCCAATCTGCCCATGATCTGCGACAGCGCGCGGCAGTCATGCAGAGGGGCAAGCAGCAGGTGAACATGGTTGGGCATCAAGCACCACGCATAGACTGCTACATGCAGACGTCGCCGTTCCCGCTGCAGATCGTTCAGATAGGGCAGGCAATCCGCGTCATCAGTGAATATCGACTGGCGGCGATGCGCCCGTTGGACGACGTGATGAGGATGACCTTGCAGAACAATGCGGGCTCGTCGCGGCATGACACACTCCTGGACTGATCACCTACCTCAGGATATCGCGCAAGCGCATGATGCCCTATGGCGATGAGACATCATTGCCCCTTCGGAAGTCTGTCCCCGAACGGGAACTGGGGTGTGCCTGTCCCTGCTGGGACAGGCACACTGCTCTACGCCATGAACGGTTGAGCGCCAAGACGATATCTGCCCTGCATGGAGACCGGCACCTGCGTCATGGGGAGCCTGTCCCCAACGGGACAGGCTCCCCGTCGTTGCCCCCGCTATACCGTTATTACCAGAATGACTTAGACGGCGGGTTGGCTGTGCTGCTACGGTTATGTGCATCAATCCAGCATGGCGTCTTCCGGGCTCGTCCCGCGCCATGCCATGCACCCCGAAGGGCAGTAAGACATGTACGTGTACGATCCGGTCGACCAGCAGCTGGTCGAAGAGCGTGTGGCGCAATTCTCGGACCAGACGCGGCGCTTTCTCGACGGCCAGCTGACCGAAGACGAGTTCCGCACCCTGCGCCTGCAGAACGGGCTTTACATCCAGCGCCACGCGCCCATGCTGCGCATTGCGATCCCCTACGGCATGCTGGCCGCGCGCCAGCTGCGCAAGCTGGCGCATATCGCCCGCACCTGGGACCGCGGCTACGGCCACTTCTCGACGCGCCAGAACATGCAGTTCAACTGGCCGCGCCTGGAAGACGTGCCGGCCATCCTGGCCGAACTGGCTTCGGTGCAGATGCATTCGATCCAGACCAGCGGCAACTGCATCCGCAACACCACCAGCGACCACTTCGGCGGCGTCGCCCCCGACGAACTGGTCAACCCGCTGGTGTGGTGCGAGATCATCCGCCAGTGGTCTACCCTGCACCCCGAGTTCGCCTTCCTGCCGCGCAAGTTCAAGATCGCCGTCAGCGGCGCGGTCGAGGATCGCGCGGCGGTGGGCGTGCACGACATCGGCCTGCAGGCGGTCGAGCGCGACGGCCAGCTGGGCTTTCGCTTCTGGGTCGGCGGCGGGCTGGGGCGCACGCCCATGGTGGGCCACCTGATCAATCCGTTCGTGCCCTGGCAGCATCTGCTGACCTATCTGCAGGCGGCCTTGCGCGTGTACAACCTGCATGGCCGGCGCGACAACAAGTTCAAGGCCCGGATCAAGATCCTGGTCAAGGATCTCACGCCCGAGGTCTACGCGCGCCAGGTCGAGCAGGAGTGGCAATCGCTCAAGGACGGCCCCGATACGATCACCCAGGAACAGCTGGACACCATCGCGGGCCGCTTCGTCTGGCCTGACTACGACAGCGCCGCCGCCAGCCAACCCGACCCGACGGACGCCCGGGCCCAGGCCGACCCGCGCTTTGCGCGCTGGCTGCGCACCAACGTGCGCGCGCACAAAGTGGCGGGCTACGCGGCCGTGACGGTGTCGCTGAAAGCCACCGGCGTACCGCCCGGCGACATCACCGCCGACCAGATGGACGCGGTCGCGGACTTGTCCGAACGCTATGGTTTCGGCGAGCTGCGCGTCTCGCACGAGCAGAACCTGGTCCTGGCCGACGTGCGCCGGGCCCGGCTCCACGACCTTTGGCAGGAGCTGCAGCAGCTGAACCTGGCCACCCCCAATATCGGGCTGCTGACCAATATCATCGCCTGTCCCGGCGGCGACTTCTGCGCCCTGGCCAATGCCGTCTCCATTCCGGTGGCCGAATCCATCCAGCGCCGCTTCGACGATCTCGACTACCTGTTCGAGATCGGCGAGCTGGATCTGAACATCTCGGGCTGCATCAACTCCTGCGGGCATCACCACGTCGGGCACATCGGCATTCTCGGCGTGGACAAGGCCGGCGAGGAGTGGTACCAGGTGACGCTGGGCGGCCGCCAGAACGGCGCGGCCAAGCCGCTGCCCGACCTGGAGTCGCCGCGCGGCGGCGGCGCGGCCATTGGCCGCATCATCGGCCCGTCGTTCGCACGCTCGCAGATCCCCGACGTGGTCGATCGCCTGATCCGCACCTATCTGGAATTGCGCGACAGCGACGCCGAACGCTTCATCGACGTGGTCGACCGCGTCGGCATCGATCCCTTCAAGCGCGACGTCTACGCCGACCCGGCCGTCGCCAAACCCGCCTCGCAGCAAGAGCCCGCTCATGCCTGAAGCCAGCCACCCCGACCACCTGATCCGCGCCGGCCGCCTGCAGGGCGACGACGCGCGCCTGTTCACCCCCGAGGCCGACGGCCCCGCCGACCAGGCGCCGCCCGACGAACCCGGCTGGGTCGTGACGCTGGCCACCTGGAAGGCCGCCGCCGCGACATTGCGTGCGCGGCGCCACCCGGTGGGCGTGCAACTGCCGCCGGATGCGCGGCTGGACGAACTCGCCGGCCCTGACGGCGAGCTCGACCGGACCGCGCTGTCCTTCATCGCGATCGACTTCCCGGTCTATACGGACGGCCGCGGCTACTCGCTGGCGCAGTTGCTGCGCCGCCGCTACGGATGGGATGGCGAACTGCGCGCCGTGGGCGATGTCATGATCGACACCATCCATTACCAGGCGCGCGTGGGTTTCGACAGCTTCCTGGTCAAGCCGGGCCACGATCCGCAGCGGGCGCTGGCCGCCTTCCGCACCTTCAGCGTGCACTACCAGCACACCTATCCGGCGCCGGCCGCGGCATGAGACGGCGCCGCCGCGGACGACGCGGCGGCGCCGCCCAGTGTGCTTACCAGGACGTGCTGTAGGCGCCGGGGAACTGCTGGGCGACGAACTGCTTGACCTCTTCGGACTGGTACGCCTTGACGAAGCGCGCGATGCGCGGATCGTTCTTGTTGTCCTCGCGCGCGGCGATGACCACCACGGCAAACGGCGCTTCCTTGCTCTCCAGCGCCAGTGCATCGCGCGCCGGCGACAGCCCGGCCGGAATGGCATACGCCGAATTCACCGCCGCGGCATCCACGTCAGCCAGCGAGTGCGGCAGTTGCGCCGCTTCGATCTCGAGGAACTTCAGGTTCCTGGGGTTGGCGGCGATGTCGAACAACGAGGCATTGACCGTGACGCCCGGCTTGAGCTCGATCAGGCCGGCCGCCTGCAGCACCAGCAAGGCGCGCGCGCCATTGGTCGGATCGTTGGGAATCGCCACCTTGGCGCCCTGCGGCAGCGCGTCCAGCGCCTGGTAGCGCCTGGAGTACACGCCCATCTGCTGCACCACCGCGCTGGCGACCGGCGCCAGGCGGTAGCCGCGCGCCTTGTTCTGCGCATCCAGGAAGGGCCGGTGCTGGTAGATGTTGAGGTCCAGTTCGCCGGCATCGAGCGCCGCGTTGGGCTGGATGAAGTCGCTGAACTCGACCAGCGTGACGCGCAGCCCGTCCCTGGCCGCCACGCTCTTTACCACTTCGCCGATCTGCGCGTGCGGCCCCACCGTGACGCCGACCTTCAATTCGGCGTCCTGCGCCAGGGCCGGCGCGGCGGCAATACTGAACAAGGCCGCGCAAGCGGCGACGAGATGGCGGATACGCATGGGAAAGCTCACGAAGAAAGGGAAAACGCCGGACGGCAAGAGGCCGATTCTACGAAGCAGCCCTCAAAACGAAAAGCGATGAAATCGCATATCCAAAGACCATACGGTTATTAACATGCAGGCCGCCGCGGGCGACAATAGCGGTTTTGCCTTGCGCCGCACCTGCCATGTCGTCCCCTGCTGAACTGCATCCCCACGCCCGCGCGCTGCTGGCCGATCATTACGCGGCCATCGACGCCGACCTGCCCGCCCTGCTGGAATTGCTGTTTGCGCGCAGCGCCGGCGAAGACTGGCACAAGGCCGGCACGTTCAAGCACCACCTGCTGGGCGTCTACCGCACGCTGGCGCTGTGGAACCAGCCACGCGAAGTGCGCCTGCTGGGCCTGTTCCACAGCGTATATGGCAACGAATACGTGGACCTGACGCTGTTCGACCGCGAACGTGAGCGCGCCACCTTGCGCCAGCACCTGGGCGAAGAAGCCGAGCAATGGGTGCACCTGTTCTGCGCCATGCCCCGCACCCAGTTCGTGCAGCGCATCCTGGCGGGCGAAGGCCGCGGCGGCGCCGGGCTGGCGCTGCAAGGCGCCGACGGCCAGCCGCTGACGCTGACGCCGCGCCAGGTAGCCGCCTTCATCGTGGTGTCGGCGGCCGACGTCGGCGAACAGTGGCATAGCTGGCAGGACGAAATCTTCGCCGGCTATCCCCACCAGGAGCGCCGCGACACCGCGACGCACTGGGCCGCCTCGCTGTGGCCCGGCCCGCTCAAGCCTCCGGCGCGCATCCTGGGCATGCTCTCGCGCCTGCTGCAACCCTTGTCCGCGCTGCCCGCCGGCACCGGCATCCCCACGCCGCCCGCCTTCGGCCATTGCACCGCCGTGCTCGACGCCGGCGACGAGGCGGCCGCGGCGGCGCTGTACTGGCAGGTGATCACGCGCATGCACCCCATGACCGAAATGGACAGCGCGCGCCATCTGCTGCACGCCGCCATCGCCCACAACCCCTGGGTAGCCGAGCCGCGCCTGCTGCTCGCGCAGCTGGCGCTGACCGCGCAGGACTACGACACCGCCCTCGAGCAGGCCGCCGCCGGCCTGGCAGCCCTGCAGGCCTGGGGCACCAGCTGGGACAAGCGCATCGAATGGTCGGGCTGGATGGCCTGGGCGCGCATCCTGCTGCAGAACGCGCGCGCCCGCCAATGGCCGGCCACGCTGGGCGGATTGAACGGGCTGGGCCTGGTGGGCTAGCTTCGATGGCGTACGGCAGTGTGCCTGTCCCAGTGGGGACAGGCACACCTCGCCGCGGATGTCAGTTCCCGTCCGGGGACAGGCGCCCCGCGTATCGGAATGGGACGAGCGCCCGCGCGATCAGCTCTCGCGCCGGCCGAACCAGCCGCCCACGGTATAGCGGACGCGCGCCCACATGGCGCGCATGCCTATGCCCAGCATGTTGAGCTCGGCGCTGGGCGCGGCGGCCCGCGGCGGTGCGCCGCGAGCGGGGCGCGCCAGGCTGGCCTGGGCCATGGCCAGCACGGCCTGCGCCTGGCTCAATACCGCCTGCGCCTGCAGCAGCACGGCCTGCGCGTCCGGGCTGACTGCGCTGCCCGCGGCTGCGGCCGCGGCAACAGGCGCCGCGGGTCCGGGCCGGGCGGGCATGGCGCCGGCCGGCTGCGCCGGGTCCTGATGCGCCTCGCCGCTGAGCGAGCGCGCCAGGTTCTGCTCGAACTGCCCCAGGATCTGCGCGGCCACTTCGGCGATCATGCCGCTGCCGCGTCCGTACTGCGCCACCGCCCCCGACAGCGCCAGCTGGGTATTGACCGTCACGTCGGTGCCGCCATTGGCGGCCGGCGTCAACGCAAAGCTGAACTCGGACTTGGCCGAGCCGCGCCCCTTTGGATCCATGCCCGAGCCCTGCAGCCACGCGGTGTGCGTGGCTTCGTCCTTGCGCACCAGCTCGGCCTGGCCTTCGAAGCCCAGCTTGATGGGCCCCAGGCGCACGGTCACCGAGCCCTGGTACTTATCCGGACCCAACACCTCGGTCAGGCGCGCGCCGGGCAGGCAGGGCATGATGCGCGGCACATCCAGCATCAACTGCCATGCCTCGTCCAGCGGCAACGGTACATGGAAGGTGTTAGTGAACTCCATCGACGAACTCCCCTGAATCAGTAGGCGCGGCGGCGCGCGCTTCGGCTTGCGTCAGCAGCTCCAGCAGTCGCACCGGCGTAAGCGGAAACTCGGTCACGCGCACCCCGCAATGGGCCAGCGCGTGCTCCACGGCGCCGACCACGGCCGCGGCCACCGGAATGGTGGCGCACTCTCCCACGCCTTTGACGCCCAGCGGGTTCAAGGGAGTGGGAGAAGGCAGGAACACCACCTCGATGGGCGGCACTTCCGGCGCGGTGGGCAGCAGGTACTCGGCAAACGTGGTGCTCAGCGGCTGGCCGGCGGCGTCATAGCCCATCCACTCGAACAAGGCATTGCCGATGCCGTGCACGACCCCGCCGTGCACCTGGCCCTCGGCCAGCTGCGGGTTGATGATGCGGCCGCTGTCCTGCGCCGCCACGTAGCGCACGATCTCGATGGCCCCGGTGGCGGGGTCGACCTCGACCTCGCACACATGCGAGGCGCCGGCGTAGGTCTGCGCGTCGCAGTGGAAGTACGCGGTGGCGTCCAGCCCGGGATCGCCGGGGCTGACCAGCGCATATCCCGGCACGCCTTTGCGCAGCATGGCAAGCCGCGCCAGCGAAACCGACTGGCCGTCGGGCGCGCGCACTTCGCCATCGGCCAGCTCCAGCGTCTCGACCGCAGCCTTGAGCACCACCGCCGCCGTCTCCAGCGCCTGCCGGCGCACCTGCACGGCGGCCTGGTCGACCGCCGAACCGGCCATGATGGCCTGACGGCTGGCGAAACCGCCCATGCCGTAGCCCACGTAGGCCGTATCGCCGGCCTGCACCTCGACCGCCGCGACCGGCACGCCCAGGTGTCCGGCGCAGATCTGCGCCAGCGTCGTCTTGATGCCCTGGCCCATGGCCAGGGCGCCGGTGTAGACCGACACCTGGCCCGACGGCTGGACGCGCACGCGCGCCACCTCGAACGGACCGCGCCCGGTGGGCTTGACGCTGTTGGCCACCGCGATGCCGCGCCAGCGGCCGCGCGCCAGGGCCGCGTCGCGCCGCACCGCGAAGCCGTCATAGTCGGACGCCCGCAGCGCACAGGCCTGCAAGGCGGGAAAATCGCCGCTGTCTATGGTCAGCGGCATGCCCGCGCGCGACTTCAACGGCTTGGTATAGGGGATCTTGGCCGGGCCGATCAGATTGCGGCGCCGGCATTCGGCCGCGTCGATGCCCAGTTCCGCCGCCACGCGGTCCAGCATGCGCTCCATGACGAAGGCCGCCTGCGGATATCCCGCGCCGCGCACCGTGGCCACCGGCACCTTGTTGGTATAGGCCACGCTCACATCGAGCGAGAACGCCGGCACCACGTAGGGGCCGGTCATGGACGAGGCGGCGTTGTACGGCACATTGGTGCCCTGCGGCGTGTACGCGCCATTGTCGTGCACGAAGTTGCCGCGTATGCCGAGCACGCGGCCCTGGTCGTCGATGGCCATCGCCACCGTCCAGTACTGGTCGCGCTCCTGGATCGAGGTCGTGAAGTGCTCGCGCCGATCCTCCACCCACTTGACCGGACGGCCCAGCTTGCGCGCGGCTGCGGGAATCGCCATTTCCTCGGGATAGATCATGAATTTGGCGCCGAACCCGCCGCCCACGTCGGGCGTCACCACGCGCAGGCGGTCCTCGGGCTGGCCCAGCATCAGGGCCAGCGTGTAATGCAGTTCGTGGGCCATCTGGGTCGATGACCACACGGTCAGCGTATCGGTGGCGCGGTCCATGCGGGCCAGCACGCCACGCCCCTCCATGGGATGCGCGCAGCCCCGATGCACCCAGAAATCGTCCTCCAGCACCCGGTGCGCTTGCGCGAAAGCCGCCTCGCAGTCGCCATAGGCCAGCGTGTACTGCTGCAGAATGTTCGACGCGAGCTCGCCGCGCACCAGCGGCGCATCCGGCCGCAACGCGTCGCGGCAATCCACCACCGCGCCCAGCACTTCATATTCGATCGCCACGCGCGCCGCCGCGTCCTCGGCGATGTGACGGCTGTCGGCCACCACCACCGCGATGGCCTCGCCGACGAACGCCACCTCGTGCTCGGCCAGCACGAACGGCGTCGTGTCATCGGGCAGCGCCGCCAGCGGGAACCCCAGCGGCATGCGCCACGAGGTCAACTGGCCGAACAGGTCGCGCGCCCCATAGACGGCGGCCACGCCCGGCACCGCACGGGCGGCAGACAGATCCATCGAGACAATGCGCGCATGGGCGTGCGGGCTGCGCACGAAGCAGGCATGCAGCACGCCCTCGACCTCGATATCGTCCAGGAAGCGCGCCTGGCCGCGCAGCAGCGCATCGTCCTCGATACGGGGCGCGCTGCGGCCCAGTCCGGGGCTTGCCGCATCAGTCATGGTCGGCCTCCGCGCGCATCAGCTGCGCCGCGCGCAGCACCGCGGCCACGATGTTCTGGTACCCGGTGCAGCGGCACAGATGGCCCGAAAGCACGTCGCGCACCTGCGCCTCGTCGGGATCGGGGTTGGCCGCCAGCAGCTCGGCCACCGACATCAGGATGCCCGGCGTGCAATAACCGCATTGCAGTGCATGCAATTCATGGAACGCCTGCTGGATCGGATGCAGCGCGTCGTCTTCGCCAGCCAGGCCCTCGATGGTATCGACCCGGCTATCCTGCGCCTGCACCGCCAGCATCAGGCAACTGCGCGTCGAATAGCCATCGACCAGCACGGTACAGGCGCCGCACACCCCATGCTCGCAACCGATGTGCGTGCCGGTCAGCCCCAGTTCGCCGCGCAGGAAATCGGCCAGGTGCATGCGCGGTTCGGCGCAACCGCCGCAGGCGCGCCCGTTGACCGTCAACGAAACATGCTGCGCTGTGGATTCGGTGATATCGCTCATACGTTTTCCTTGGCGCGCGCCACCGCCTGCGTGAGGGCGCGCTCGGTCAATACGCGCGCCAGCCGCTGGCGGTACCACGCCGGCACGTAACTGTCGGCCTTGGCGTCGATGGCCGCGCACAACGCCGCCGCCCGCGCCAGCGCCGCGGGCTCGGCCGGCTGGCCCACCAGCGCGGCTTCGGCCTGCGCCATGCGCACGGGCGTGGCCGCCACCCCGCCCAGGGTGATCGAGGCGCGCGCCACGCAGCCGGCGTCGTCGAGCAACAGCAGCACGGCCACCGACACAATGGCGAAATCGCCATGGCGGCGCGCGAACTCCACGAAGGCATGGCCATGGCCGGCCGGCCATGGCGTCACCGTCAGGCCGACCAGCATTTCGTCGGGCTCGAGCGCCGGCGTCATGTAGCCGGCCGGAAAATCCGCCATCGCCAGGGTACGCGTACCGCGTACGCTGGCCACCGACAGGGTCGCGTCCATGGCCAGCGCCACAGTCGGGATCTCCGCCGAGGGATCCAGCTGGCACAAGCTGCCGCCCACCGTGCCCCGGTTACGGGTCTGGCGATGGCCGACCTGCAGTACCGCCTCGCGCCATAGCGGCAAGTGCCGCGCCACCAGCGGCGAGAACTCGATCTCGCGCTGGCGCGTCATCGCGCCGATGCGGACCGCACCCTGCTCGTGGCTGATGTACGCCAGCTCGGGAACCCGGTTGATATCGATCAGGCAATCCGGGAACGCGAACCGCATGTTCAGCATTGCCACCAGCGACTGGCCGCCGGCCAGCACGCGCGCATTGTCGTGCTCGCTGAGCAACTGCAGGGCCTGCGGCAACGAAGCAGGCGCGTGATACTGCAAGGCCGGCGCTTTCATGGTGTGGGCGGCCCCTCAGATCTTGGACAAGTCCAGCGAAGACGCCGCGAACAGCTCCTCGGGCTTGACCAGGCGGCGCGACAGGCCCTGGCCGTAGTGATAGCGCGCGAAGGTCTCTATCACATGGCGATTGGCATCCAGCCCGTACGGCCAGTAATCGTCGCCCATCAGTTCGCGCGCCGCGTTGTAGTGATGCACCATCCACGGCAGCGTCACCGCCAGGTGGCAGATCTCGTTGAGCTCCTTGACCGCCAGCATCTTGGCCTTGATGAAGGCCTTGTAGACGCTGACGGGCAACCAGGGGTTCTGCTCGACCAGGGACCTGCGGATACCCACCATGTGCATGATGGGGAAGATGCGCGTCTCGCGGAAGTAGTCCTGCTCGGTCTTCAGGTAATCGTTGAACAGCCGCCCCACGTTGGGCGCGCCGCGCAGAAAGCACGACGGGGCCCGCGCGCCGATGTAGCCGTCGATCTCGCCAGCCTCCAGCATGTCAGACAGCGTCTTGTCATCGGGAATCTGCTGCAGGTCGATGCCGTCGGGCAGCTCGATCGGCGCCCGCTCGCCGCGGCCCGGCTCTTCGATGCCGCCGCGCCGCCACTTGATGTCCTGCGGCTTGACGCCATAGGCATCTTCCAGGATGCCGCGGATCCACACGTTGGCGGTGATCTGGTACTCGGGCACGCCGATGGTCTTGCCGCGCAGGTCCTGCGGCGTGTCGATGCCGCGGTCCGTGCGCACATAGATTCCCGAATGGCGGAACACGCGCGACAGGAACGCCGGAATCGCGATGTACTCGTTGTCGCCGCGAGCCGTGGTCATCATGTGACTGCTCATCGAGATCTCGGTGACGTCGTACTCGTGGTAGCGGAAGGCCCGATGGAACGCCTCCTCCGGCTCCAGCGGCACGGCCGTGACCTCGCAGCCCTCGATGGGCGCACGCCCGTCGAACAAGGCGCGCGTGCGATCGTAGTCGCCGCAGGACAGGCTGATCTTCAGTTTGCTGCTCATGCTTGCATCTCCCAGGGGTCAGTCCACTTTCAGGCCGATCTGCTTGGTCAGCGCCGAAAAGCGGTCGATATCGGTTTCCACCATTTTCTGGAACACTTCCGGGCCGTCGCTGGCGGTGCTATAGCCCAGGTCGGCCAGTTTCTTCTGCACGTCATCGCGTTTCATCACCTTGGCGATGCCGTCATACAGCTTCTGGCGCACCGCCATCGGCGTGGCGCCCGGCACCAGCAGGCCGTGCCACTGGTTCAGTTCGTACCCGGCCACGCCCTGCTCGGCCACCGTGGGCACCTCGGGCAGCAGCGCCGAACGGTCCTTGGACGTCACCGCCAGGGCCTGCAGCTTGCCTGCCTTGATGAAGGGAATCGCGCTCGAGGCGGTCACCACGGCCAGGCCGATCTGGCTGCCCAGCACATCATTGAGCGCCGGCCCGCAGCCCTTGTACGGCACGTGCACCATGTGCGTCTTGGCGCTGACGTTCAACAGCTCGCCGGCCAGGTGCTGCGGCGTGCCGTTGCCGCACGAGCCGTAGGTGACCTGGGTGTTGGTCTGCTTGGCCGCGGCCATCAGCTCGCCCAGCGTCTTGTACTTGGAACCGGCCGGCACCACGAACACCGACGGCACATACGCCACGTTGATGACGGCGGCGAAGTCCTTCTTCGGGTCGAACGGCAGGTTGCGAAACACGCCCGGATTGACGGCGAACGAGCTGTTGACCATCAGCAGCGAGTAGCCGTCCGGCGCACGGTCGGCCACCAGGCGCGCGCCCACGTTGCCGCTGGCGCCCGGCCGGTTCTCGACCACGGCGGTCTGCCCCAGGCTCTCGGTGAGATAGTTGCCGATCAGGCGCGCCAGCATGTCGGTTCCCCCGCCAGGCGGGAAGGTGACGATGATGTCGAGCGGCTTGTTCGGGAAGTCGCCGGTGGCGGCGAAGGAACTGGTCGCGGCACAGGCGCTGACGCCAACGGCGGCGGCGATGTGGGCGACTTTGGCTAGAAAACGACGGCGTTGCATCTGTATTCCCCTTGTGGCCGCCGCCCGCAGAATGCGGGCGGCTGGATCTTGATCGGAACAACAAACAGCCAGGTGCTTCCATGCTTCTACTCAGTACACTGAGTTAATTGCGCATAGTACTGAATAATTGTCCGGTGTCAATATCGGGGGATTCCCTGCCGCGGCTTCGCGCGCCCGGACGCAAGCAAGCCTGCCCCACGGGACAGGCTTCGGTACAGGCGGGCGGAAGCGGGCGCGCTACATGCCGGCCCAGTGCGGGCCGGGCACTTCGATGTCGAACAGTTCGAGCACGCGCGCCACGGTGTGGTCGACCATCTCCTCGATGGAGGCCGGGCGGTGGTAGAACGCGGGCAGCGGCGGAAAGATGACGCCGCCCATTTCGGTGACGGCGGTCATGTTGCGCAGATGGGCCAGGTTGAACGGCGTTTCGCGCACCATCATGACCAGCCGGCGGCGCTCCTTGAGCGTGACGTCGGCGGCGCGGGTGATGAGGTTATCGGACAGGCCGTGCGCCACGGCCGCCAGCGTGCGCATCGAGCACGGCACGATCACCATGCCGGCGGTCTGGAACGCGCCGCTGGCCAGCGTGGCGCCGACGTCGCGCACGCTGTGGACGTGGTCGGCCAGCGCCTGGACATCGTGCCGGCCCACATCCAGTTCGTGCTTGATATTGAGCACGCCCGAGGCCGACACGATCAAGTGCGACTCGACGTCGGACACGCCGCGCAGCGCCTGCAGCAGGCGCACCGCGTAGATGGCGCCGGTGGCGCCCGTGATGCCGACGACCAGCCGCCGCATCGACTCAGGCCGTCGCGCCGGAGTCATCGAGCAGCTGCTTGAGCTCGCCGCTTTCGTTCATCTCGGACATGATGTCCGAACCGCCGACGAATTCGCCGCCGACGTACAGCTGCGGAATCGTCGGCCAGTTGGAAAACGTCTTGATGCCCTGGCGGACTTCGTCGTCTTCCAGCACATTGACGGTCACCAGCTTCTTGACGCCGCAGCCTTTCAGGATCTGGATGGCGCGGCCGGAAAAGCCGCATTGCGGAAACTGGGCGGTGCCCTTCATGAACAGCACCACGGGGTGTTGCGTCACGGTTTCGCGGATGAATTCTTGCACGTCGCTCATAGGGGGGCTCGCAAAGGGAAGTAGCTCAACAGCTCAATTATAGGTATCCGCCGGAAATCCGCTCGATCCCGGCCAGATCGCGCCGGCTGTGCACCTCGCGCAGCCCGGCCTGCCGCAGCAGCGCCCGCGCCGCCTCGGCCTGGTCCCAGCCGTGTTCCATCCAGATGGCGCCGCCGGGAACCAGCCGCCCGGGCGCCCCACCGGCGATGCGAGCCAGCGCCGCCAGCCCGTCGTTTTCGTCGGTCAGCGCGCCGCGCGGCTCGAAACGCAGGTCGCCCTGCGCCAGGTGCGCGTCCTCGCGGGCGATATAGGGGGGATTGGAGACGATCAGGTCGTAGCGGTCCGGCGCCGGCAAGGCCTCGTACCAGTCGCCCCCCAGGCAGCGCACCCGCGCGCCCAGCCGCTGCGCGTTGCCCTCGGCCACCGCCAAGGCAGCCGCGCTCAGGTCGGTGGCCGTCACCTCGGCCTGCGGGCAGCCCAGCGCCACCGACACGGCGACGGCGCCGCTGCCGGTGCCCAGGTCCAGCACGCGCGGCGCGGCGCGGCCCTGCAGCCATTGCAGCGCCGTCTCCACCAGCAGCTCGGTATCCGGACGCGGAATCAGCACATCCGGCGTCAGCGCGAACCAGTGCCCCATGAACTCGCGTCCACCCAGCAGATAGGCCATGGGCTCGCCCGCCATGCGGCGCGCCGCCAGCCGCCGCCAGGCCGCCTCGTGCGCGGGCTCGACCGGGTCGGTATCGTGCGCCAGCAGCCAGGCGCGCGAACGGCCCAGCACGTGCTCGGCGAGCATGCGCGCCTCCAGGCGGGGCAGGCGGGGATCGGCCAGCAGGTCCTTGAGCAAGGTCATCGCCCGTGCGTCACAGATCGTTGCCCAGCGCCGCCAGCTGCTCGGCCTGGTGCTCGGCCAGCAGCGCGCCCGTCAGCTCGTCCAGGTCGCCTTCCATGATCTGCTGCAGCTTGTACAGCGTCAGGTTGATGCGATGGTCGGTCACGCGGCCCTGGGGATAGTTATAGGTGCGGATGCGCTCGGAGCGGTCGCCCGAGCCGATCAGGCTCTTGCGCTCGGCGGCCTCCTTGCTCTGGCGCTCGCGCATTTCCTTGTCCTTCAGGCGCGCGGCCAGCACCTGCATGGCCTTGTCCTTGTTGCGGTGCTGCGAGCGGTCGTCCTGGCACTCCACCACCAGGCCGGTCGGCACGTGCGTGATGCGCACCGCCGAATCGGTCTTGTTGATGTGCTGCCCGCCCGCCCCGCTGGCGCGGAATGTATCGATGCGCAGGTCGCTGGGGTTGATCACGATGTCGGACATCGCGTCGGCCTCGGGCATCACCGCCACCGTGCAGGCCGACGTATGAATGCGGCCCTGCGCCTCGGTGGCCGGCACGCGCTGCACGCGGTGCGCGCCGGACTCGAACTTCAGCCGGCCGTAGGCGCCATCGCCATCGATGCGCGCGATCACTTCCTTGTAGCCGCCCAGCTCCGACTCGCTTTCCGACATGATCTCCACGCGCCACCCCCGCGCTTCCGCGTAGCGGCTATACATACGCAGCAGATCCCCGGAGAACAGCGCGCTTTCGTCGCCGCCCGTACCGGCACGGATTTCCAGGAACAGGCTGCGGCCATCGTCGGGGTCGCGCGGCAGCAGCAGCAACTGCAGCGCCGCCTCCATCTCGTCGATGCGCGCGCGGCCGGTCTTGATCTCGTCCTCGGCCATGGCCTTCATGTCGGGATCGGACAGCATCTCCTGCGCGGTGGCCACATCGGCCTCGACGGCCAGGAATGCATTGAACGCCTCGACGACCGGCTCCAGCTCGGCGCGCTCGCGCGACAGCTTGCGAAAACGGTCCATGTCGGCCGCCGTTTCCGGCTCGGCCAGCAAGGCGTCGACTTCGATGAGACGGTGGGCCAACTGCTCGAGTCGGCTGCGCATGGACGGTTTCATGGGCGTTCGGTATCAGGAAAAATGGACACAAGCGGACGCCCGGCGCACGAACGCCCGCCGCGAAGGGCGGGGTCTGGCGCGCGCAGCTAACGGCGGGAATCGCGGCCGGGAAACAGGCGCGGCACCCAGGCCAGCAGCTGGCGACGCTCGTCGCCCTCGCTGCGGTTGAGCGCGGCCAGCGGGCCATGCAGGTACTTCTGCGTCAGGCCGTGCGCCAATTGCTCCAGCACCGCCTCGGGCGACTCGCCGCGCGCCAGCATGCGGCGCGCGCGTTCGAGCTCGGCGGCCCGCACGTCGTCGGCGGCCTGGTGCAGGTCGCGGATCACGGGTACGACTTCGCGCGACTGCATCCAGTGCATGAAGCCCTGCACGCGCGTCTCGATGATGGCCTCGGCCTGCACCACCGCCGCGCGACGCGCGTCGGTGCCGCTTTGCACCAGCCGGCCCAGGTCGTCCACCGAATACAGATACACGTCGTCCAGGCGCCCCACCTCGGGCTCGATATCGCGCGGCACCGCCAGGTCGATCATCACCATGGGGCGATGCCGGCGCTGGCGCGTGGCGCGTTCGACCATGCCCAGCCCCAGGATGGGCAGGGAACTGGCCGTACAGGAAACGATGACGTCGAACTCGGCCAGCCGTTCGGTCAGGTCGGCCAGCTTCATGGTCTGGGCCGAGAACCGGCCCGCCAGGGTCTCGGCGCGCTCGATGGTGCGATTGGCCACCACCATGCTGCGCGGACGCTGGGCCGCGAAGTGCGTGGCGCACAGTTCGATCATCTCGCCGGCGCCGATGAACAGCGTGCGCGCGTCTTCCAGCTGGCCGAACACGCGCTCGGCCAGCCGCACCGCGGCGGCGGCCATCGACACCGAATGCGCGCCGATGGCGGTTTGCGAGCGCACTTCCTTGGCCACCGAGAAAGTGCGCTGGAACAATTGATGCAGCAGCGTGCCCAGCGCGCCGGCCTCGTTGGCCGCGCGCACCGCGTCTTTCATCTGGCCCAGGATCTGCGGCTCGCCCAGCACCATGGAATCCAGGCCGCTGGCCACGCGGAACGCATGGCGCACCGCGTCGTCGTGCTGGTGGCGGTACAGGTGCGGGCGCAAGGCCGCGGCTTCCAGCCGGTTGTGCTCGGCCAGCCAGGCCGGCAAATGCTCGGCCACCTGGCCCTCGGCCGCGCAATAGAGTTCGGTACGATTACAGGTCGACAGGATCGCCGCCTCGCGCACCGCGCCGCCGAATGTCGCGCGCAGGCCTTCCAGCGCGGGCTTGACCAAGTCCACGGGCATGGAAACGCGCTCGCGCACCGAGACCGGCGCGGAGGTGTGATTCAGACCGAAGGCAAGAACGGCGACTGACATGAAAGGCAGGGATGGGCAAGCGCCCGGCGCAAAGCTGCTAATTTTGTAACAGCGACCGCCAAGGATTATACCCCGTACCCCCCGTCCGGCCCCCTATACCCCTGCGGCCGGCGCGCCGGCCGCGGCGACCCCGCCACGGCATCCCGGGCGCGCCCTTTTGCGCAATCGCTGCGCAAGTGCGCGGCATTTTTCACACAAGTGGGCGCCGCGCGTGCACGGACTCGAAAAATTGTGTATAGTTGCGGACTTCGTTGGCCTGGTAGCTCAGTCGGTAGAGCAGAGGATTGAAAATCCTTGTGTCGGTGGTTCGATTCCGCCCCAGGCCACCACGAATTCGATGCCCAGCGCTTGCGCTGGGCATTTTCATTTGTGCGTCGGGGCTTGGGCAGCCTGACTTTAGCCGAAGATCTCCGCGCTCCTGCATGACGAGTTAAGACTCCTGCAACTGGCGTATCGTCTCCATAGGCAGGAACAACCTCTGTGCGTTGTTCGGAAAGGCGATAAACCCGTATTTGCGATAGAACTTGGCAGCAGAAGCGTCTTTCGCATCCACAACCATGGCGTAGACGGCCATCACCTGCGTAGCGAGCAGCGTGCGGTGCATGGCATCCATCAACAGGAATTCGCCCAGGCCCGATCCCTGTGCATCGCGATCAACAGCCAAGCGACCAAGCAGGACAGCGGGAACGGGATAGCGCGGCAGCTTCCTGGCCTGCTCCGCTGGCAGCTCATCACGCTGGAAGCTGGTGGCGCTCAGACTGTAATAACCGCAGACCGTAGTGGTTTCGGGCCGTGCCGCCACAAAGACACGGGCAATATCTCGCTTGATGTCCTGTGAGGCATGTTCTCGAAGATAGCGGTCGAGCTCGGAAGAACCGCACGAGAACGCAGTACAGTCATGCGCCTTGCCATCAAACGCCGAAACCAGCCATGCCAATGGCACGGCCGTCATCCAGCAGCCTTTTGATACTTGGCAAACGCCTTGCGCAGCGCGGCGTTGGGCGCAGGGGGGGCACTCAAGGCGTCATAAAACACCTTCCAGTCTGCGGCCGACAGGGATACGGCTTCATTCTCGCGAATGACCTTTTCGGCTTCGGCCAACGCAGTGGTCAGCACGAACTGGCTCACCGTTTTATGACGGTAGCTGGCCGCGCGTTGAAGCACGGTCTTGGCTTCAGCGTTCAGGCGCACCTGGAGCCGTTCATCTTTTACTTCGGCTGTACTGGACATAGGGAAGTCCTCGGGAATGAGGTGTTATTGTACTTCCGAATGGAGTACAAAAAAGGCCATCGCACACGCTGACCACTCGACTTCACACTGGCCCTCAGCCTTGCGCAGGGCGGCGGCGCGGCGTTTGGCGAAATGGGCAGAGACTTCTTCATTGGAACTCTTGATTTGCACAGCATGGGTTGCCTGGAGCCGTGCGCGTGCCGTCAGCCGGACACAACCCAGCCAAGCCAAACCGGCCCGGGAACATTACATTTTCATTACCGTTTGCTCATGAAACGGGCGGCAGGCACCGCACGAGACGCCACGCTGTCGCGCACCTGCGCCGTCCAGGCCTGTCCTGGCCAGGCATGCAAACATGATCGCCGTAGCGCTGCCGTCTTGAGCCGGCTTGCATGGGGTGATACGGTCGTCGGTTTCGATGGCGGCATGGAAAGAGCCTGGAGCCCGGGACGTGATTCCGCCTGTCTCCGAGGGGCGCACGCCCCCTTACCTCACCTGGAAACGCATATGTGGCAGTGCCTGCTTATTGAGGATGACCAAGCCAACGCTCGCTATCTTGCCAATGGCCTGAGGGAGCTGGGGCACATGGTCACCGTCAGCGGGGATGGGGCGAGCGGCCTGGAGAATGCCATGAAGGACCAATGGGACATCATCATCCTGGACCGCATGCTGCCCAACAATGTGGACGGCCTTTCAATACTGTCCACGCTGCGAGCGCTGGGCAAGAAAACGCCGGTCCTGGTGCTGAGCGCACTATCGGCTGTTGACGACCGGGTCGACGGCTTGAGAGCCGGCGGCGACGACTACCTGGTCAAGCCGTTCTCCTTTTCCGAGCTGGTTGCCAGGCTGGATGCCCTGGTCAGGCGGACGCGTCCCGATCCGGACGTCAAGGAGCTGCGGATCGCGGATCTGTCGGTCAATATCGCCACGCAGAAGGTGCAACGCGCCGGAGTGCCGATATCCCTGCAGCCGCAAGAGTTCCGCTTGCTGGTTTATCTCATGCTTCATGCTCACCGGATCGTGACGCGAACGATGCTGCTCGAAACAATCTGGGGCTACAGCTTCGACCCCCAGTCGAACGTGATCGATGTCCAGGTCAGCCGGCTGCGCCGCAAGATAGACGCCTCCTGCGCGACACCGCTGATCCACACGATACGCGGCGCCGGCTATACCCTTTCCGACAAGCAGGGATCCGACAACATGGAACTTGGAAAAGAATGATTTGTTTTCTTAGGCGTCTATGGAATTCGATATCCTTTCGCCTGACGCTGAATTATGGATTGCTGGCGATTCTTACCACCTTGATATTGAGCGCATTCATCTACACTCAATTCATAGGCGCTTTGCGTACCGAATATACGCGGCAAATAACATCGACCGCGCAACGCCTGGAGGTGGCGTATGAAGAAGGCGGCCGCAATGCGCTTGCAGCGGCGATCGAGCTGACGCTTTCGGATCGGATCGACGCCGACCGGGAGATCTACCTGCTTCTCGATGAGCACGGCAGGAAGATTGCCGGGAACCTGGATGCGTCCCTGCCACTCAGCTCGACGCGTCCGGACGTCTACGAGGCCGACGTCATCCACGATGGCATGCCTACGCGCGGACACTTGAAGGTCCTGCCCCTGGCCGGCGGAGAAACATTGGTGGTGGGGCATGACTCGAGCGAGATAGGCGATATCACCTCGTTGATCGGGCAGGCGACGGCCACGGCAATTCTGCTGGCCGTACTGCTGGTGCTGCTGGGGACGTACATATTCAGGAGAGAGCTGGCGCACCGTGTCAGCCATATCCGGCAGACGACGCAGCTGATTGGCGCGGGCCAGCTCTCCAAGCGCATCTCGGCGCCCACAGGCGAGGACGAGTTCACCTTGCTCAACCGCGATGTCAACGCGATGCTGGACCGGATCGAGCTGTTGATGAAGAGCGCCAGGCACATATCCGATACCATTGCGCACAACCTTCGAACGCCGTTGACGCGCATCATCGGCGCGCTGCGAGCCGCGCAGCGGCCTGGCGTGTCCATGACGGACGTGCTGGAGGCCAACCAGCACGCCATCGAAAGCATCGAGCGCCTCAATGTCCTGCTGGAAAAGCTCCTGCAGATTGCCGAGATGGAAGCCGGCATACAACGCCGCTCCTTCAAGCCTTGCGAGCTTGACGTCATCGTCGCGGACGTGATGGAAATGTACGAGACCTTGGCGGAAGAGAAAGGCGTTGCGCTGCTGCGCACGAAGCTGGATAACGTGACGCTGCATGGCGACGCGAACCTGCTCGCCAGCGCACTGGCCAACCTGATCGACAATGCGGTGAAATTCGCCGCCAGCCGCGTCGTGGTCGACGTGGCCAGGCGGGGCCACACCGCGCTCGTTACCATCACCGACGATGGGGCCGGGCTCGACCCCGCCGAATACGAGCACCTGGGAAAGCATTTCTATCGCTCGGATCCCTCCTCGGAGGGCCATGGCCTGGGTTTGACCAGCGTGAAAAGCATAGTCGGCTTGCACGTCGGCGCGCTTGAGTTCTCGGATGCGCGGCCAGGGCTGCGGGTAGCCGTATCGCTGCCGCTCGATCCCAAGTTCAAGCCCTAGGGTTCACGCATACGCCAACGGCCGTCGCGCCGGCATGCAAGCCCGGCGCAAGGCGCGATGGCCGGCTGCGGACAGCCCTTCATCGCGCCCGCCCGGCGTGGATCAAGCCGATTCCGGGGATTGCGCCATGCTCGCGGCTGGCCGCCGGCGCAGGCTGCCCCATATGCCCCACACCAGCAGAACTGCCGTCAGAAGCAGCACCCACATGCTGATAGGACGCTCGATAAAGGTCTGCAGGCTGCCCCGCGAGAGCAGCATGGCGCGCCGGAAGTTCTCCTCCAGCATCGGGCCCAATACGTAGCCGAGCAGCAGCGGAGCGGGCTCGAAGCCGAGCACCCGCAGTATGTAGCCGGCGATGCCGAACACCAGAACCGCGTAGACGTCGAAGACGTTGTTGTTGACCGCATAGGTGCCGATGCAGATGAACATCACGATCGCCGGATAAAGCACGTGATAGGGAATCGTCAACACGCGGACCCACAGGCCGATCATCGGCACGTTCAGGATCACCAGGACGATGTTGCCGATCCAGAAGCTCATCACCAGCCCCCAGAACATCTCGGGCTGCTCGGTCAGCATCTGCGGGCCGGGCTGGATACCGTGGATCATCAGCGCGCCAATGATCAAGGCCATCGTCACGCTGCCGGGAATCCCGAGCGTCATCGTCGGAATGAACGATGCCTGGTCCGACGCGTTGTTGGCCGACTCGGGTCCCATGATGCCCTCGATCGCGCCGCGGCCGAAGCGCTCGGGCGTCTTGGAGGTCCGCTTTTCCACCGCATAGGCCATGAAGGCCGCGACGGTGGGCCCCACGCCGGGCAGCACGCCGAAGAACGATCCCAGGCCCGATCCGCGGGCCATCGGCCCCCAGGAACGCTTGATCTCGTCCCGGGTCGGCAGCATGGCCTTCATCGAGACGTCGATCTTGCGATCGGCCGCCTTGACATGGTTGATGCTGGCGATGATCTCGGTGACGCCAAACAGGCCCATGGCCAGCGCGACGATCTGCACGCCGTCCTGGAGTTCGGGAAATCCGAAATCGAAGCGCGCCACGCCGGAGTTGACATCGGTGCCGACCAGGCCCAGCATCACGCCGCCAACGACCATGGTGATGCCCTTGATCGCGGAGCCGGACGACACCACGGAGGCCGCCACCAGGCCGAGCGCCATGATCGAAAAATACTCGGCGGGACCGAACTTGAACGCCATCTCGGCGACGAGCGGAGAGAACAGCATCATCATGACAATGCCGACGCTGGCGCCATAGAAGGAGGCAACCGTCGTCATCAGCAGCGCGACGCCGCCCCGCCCCTGCTTGGCCATCGGAAAGCCATCCAGGCACGTCACCGCGTTGGCGGGCGTTCCCGGGAGATTCAACAGGATCGAGGCGGTCGATCCGCCGTAGGTGCTGCCATACCAGATGCCGGCCAGCATGATCAGCGCGGCGGTAGGTTCGAGGACGTAGGTGATCGGAAACAGCAGCGACATTGTCGCCAGGGTCCCGACGCCCGGGATCACGCCGATCAACGTGCCGAGCGAAACACCGATGATGCACCAGAGAAGATTGTTCCAGGCGAGCGCGGTCGTCAGACCGAGCAGGATGTTGTCAAACAGTTCCATCTTTTTCTTCTCTTACCAGGGCCATGCGAAGGTCGGAAGGATGACTCCCAGGCCGACTTTGAAGATCAGGGTCGCGCCGACGGCAAGCCCCCCGGCGAGCAGCAGCGAATTCCTCCGGGACAGCTTGCAATCCGAGATGCCGGCGAGGACGCTCTGCGCGATGATCGCGGGCACCAGGCCGAACGGAAGCACCAGCAACGCGAAGGCGAGCACCGAAAGGCTGATCCAGAACAGCGGCCTGATTTCGACGACGGGCTTGGGCCCGGCGCGCATCAGCGCGGGGATCAGTATCATGATCCCGCACAGCATCAACAGGCCGCCAACCAGGGCGGGAAAGTAGCCAGGGCCCATCCGGGCAGCCGTGCCGACGGAGAATGCGGTCAATGAGTGGTACATCGCCGCGGCTCCGGCAAGCGTGACCAGTCCGCCACCGATCAAGTCCCGGTAGTCGACTCTACGCATGCAATTGTCTCCTTGGATATTGTCGAATACAGCTCCGGGCTGGACGCGCAGAGCTGGGACCGCAGATGGTCCTTGAGGCGGCTCTCGTGCGTCAAGTTACCTTTTCCTGACATTTTGGTAATGTCCCGGCTCGTATCCGCGGCGACCATATTCGAGCGTTTCGACAGCTCGATATGGGGTGCGGCCCTGGATCCGGAAAATGGCTGCCAGCGGCAGTTGCCATTAATTTCTGGCGCAGCGCGCCGGATATGGCCGGGACTCGCTTGGCGGACCGGCCCACGGCTCGTCGCTCGCCGAGCCTGGCGGCATCCCGCCTTCGACGATGCGGGTCGATGTCAATCGATACCGATGTGCTACGCCTGGCCGGGCTGCGTCCGCGCGGGATTCCAGCCCAGCAGGTTGTAGACGTGGTAGCGGGCGATGCCCAGGTATTCGTGCAGCGCGATGTCCGCGAGAACGAAGTTGTACGACAGGGGCAGTATGGAACGGATCGCGCGCAGGTAATCGGCGCGCGCCGGCGTGGCGGCAACGCCGAAATGCGCGAAGTACAGCGCGCTGCGTTTCAGATGGATGCCGGAGGAAACCAGCACGACGCGGTCGGCATCGTAGCGCCGCAGCAAGGCGCTGGTGAACTGGGCATTCTGCCAGGTGTTCATGCTGTCGGGCTCGGGCAGCACATCGGCGGCATCGACCCCCAGCCCCGCCAGCAGGCCGCGGTAGACCCCGGCCTCGGCCATGCCGTGGCGCGCGGCGTCGCCGCCGCTGACAATGACCCTGCATTGCGCCGCCGTCTTGCGGCAATCGTTGTAGCGTTGCGCGGCTTCGACGATACGCGCATAGGCGTACGTGCCGGGTTCGACCGCGTCCGCCGGCTTTTCCGTGCCGGCGCCCAGGAGCACGATGGCGTTGCGCTGGCCCCATGCGATGGACGGCTTGGTCCGGTAGTCCGATTGCAGGCCGTCCAGCAGCCATCCGGCCATGGGGCCGCAACCCAGCGCGAGGAACAGTGCGAGCGACATGGCATAGAGCATTGCGCTGGCGCGAGACCGTCCGCGCCAGGCAAGGCCGGCGGCAAGCGCCACCAATACGATGAGTGCCAGGACCGTCATCCGAACCTTTCCGTTGAACAATGGCGACAGGCCGAAACCCTGCGATATGCAGCCCGGCCCGGCCGCAAGGGCCATGGCCGTCTCCGCTACCTGCCCTCTTCCCAGGCCACCTTGGGCCGGCGCTGCAGCCACCAGCCGTATTGCGCCGGCCAGGCGCTGTAGTCGCGGTCGGCGCCCAGGGCCTGGCGCGCGTGCAGGGGCCAATTGGGGTTTTGCAGGGCTTCGCGCCCGATGGCGATGAGGTCGGCCTGCTCGCGTTCGAGGATGGCCTCGGCCTGCGCAGGCTCGACGATCAGGCCCACGGCGATCGTGGCGATGCCGGCCTGCTGTCTGACGGCGTGGGCGAACGGCACCTGGAAGCCGGGGCCGCGCCTGACGGCCTGCGGCCCCTTGCCGGCGGTGGCCGAGCCCTGGATGCCGCCCGAGGAGCAATCGACCAGGTCCACGCCCAGGGCCTTCAGTTCGCGGGCGAATACGATGCTGTCGGCCAGTTGCCAGCCGTGCTCCATGCCATCCACGGCCGAGATGCGCACCGACAGCGGCACCTCGTCCGGCAGCGCCGCGCGCACGGCGGCGACGACTTCGAGCGGGAAGCGCATGCGATTCTCGAGCGAGCCGCCGTACTGGTCTTCGCGCTGGTTGGAGATCGGCGACAGAAAGCCGTGCAGCAGATAGCCATGCGCGGCATGGACCTCGACGAAGCGGTAGCCGGCTTGCACGGCCCGCGCCGCGGCGGCCCGGAAACTGTCGACCAGGCCCGCCAGTTCGTGCTGCGCCAGTTGCCGGGGCGCCGGCCAGCCATCCTGGATGGGCAGCGCCGAGGCGCCCACGGTCTGCCAGGCCTGGTCGGGCGAATCCAGCGCCAGCGGCTGGCCGCCTTCCCAGGGCCGCTGCATGCTGGCCTTGCGGCCGGCATGGCCGATCTGGATGGCGGGCACGACGCCATGGGCCTCGATGATGCGCGCCAGCTCGGCCAGCCCGGCGATCTGATCGTCGCTCCAGATGCCGAGGTCGCCCGGCGTGCCGCGCCCATCGCGCGTTACCGCCGCCACTTCCAGCATCACGCTGCCCGGGTAGCCGCGCGCCATGCCGGCGACGTGGTAGCGGTGCCAATCCTGCACCACGCCGTCGACGGCGGAGTACTGGCTCATGGGCGAAATGAGCACCCGGTTGGGCAGCACGACGCCGCGCAAGGACAACGGGGCAAACAGCTTGGTGTTCTCGGCTTCCTGGTTCATGCCTTGCGGTCCCTTTCAGGCGATGGATTGGTTCGACGTCATCCCGCCGTCGATGGTGACGATGACTCCCGCAGTGTAGGCCGAACGCGGCGAAGCCAGGAAGCGGAACAGGTCCGCCGCCTCCCGTACGCTGGCGGCGCGCCCCGGCGACCGCATGTCCATGCCGGCCCTCCCTGTGACGATGCGCGGCTGGCCATCAGAGTTGGCAATCGAGCACGACCAGGTGGCTGCTCAGCGCCATGACCCGCTGCTTGAGCGGGACATGGATGGCGGCGCGCTGGTAGTGCTCGTGCGCGCCTGCGTCGACGAAATCGCCCACGAAGGCGTGGGTATACGCGAGGCCGCGGTCGGCCTCATTGACGACGAACCGCAGATCGATCACGCCGGGCAGCTCGCGCTGTATCGCGGCGCACGCCTGCACCATGTAGTCGTGATCCTGCGTGGTCAACGGCTGCTTGAAGCCGAGCATGACGATGTGACGAAACATATGGGTCCTCGGCGCCGGTCAGGAAATGGTGAGTCCGCCGTCGACCGCCAGGATATGGCCGGTGGTCGACTTCGACTCATCGCTGGCGAGATACAGCGCCGCATGGGCGATGTCCTCGGGCTGCACCAGGCCGAACAGCTGGCCGTCCAGCGATCTGGACGTGACGCCATCCTCCTGGAGCAGCTTGAGCACCCGCTCGGTCGCCGTCGCGCCGGGCGCCACGGCGTTCACGCGTATCCGGTACTGGGCGTATTCGACCGCCATCGAGCGCGTCAACGCGCTAACCGCGCCCTTGGCGGCGGTGTAGGCGTCCTTGCCATGGGTGCCGATGAGGGCGAAGATCGACGTGCTGTTGATGACCGATCCGCCATTGCCCGCGTCGATCATGGCCTGGATGCCGTACCGGCAGCCCAGCCAGGTGCCGAACAGGTCCAGCTTCATCTTGGCCCAGAACTCCTCGACCGGCGCATCGGTGACGCGGGAGTCCCGCACGGTGGAGCCGCCAGCGTTGTTGTAGAGCACGTCGAAGCGCCCGTAGTCGGCCAAGGTGCGCGCGACCGCCTGCTCGACGCTGTCGGCCTCGGTGACGTCGGTCGGCACGAACAGGGCGCGCGGCCCGCCCTGCCCGGCGATCAGTTCGACGGTCTCGCGGCCGGCGCGCTCGTCGCGCTCGGCGACGACGACCCGGGCGCCCTCGCGGGCGAACAACAGCGCGCTGGCGCGGCCGATGCCGGCGCCGCCGCCCGTGATGAAAACGACTTTCCCTTCCAGACGATGCATGTCCATCCCTCGCGATAAAGGTTCAGGCCGCCGGATGACGGCGGGCGCTCAGATTCCCAGGTAGGCCTTGCGCACGGCCTCGCTGCTGGCCAGCTCGGCGGCCGGGCCTTCCAGCTGGATCTCGCCGCGCTCCAGGATGAAGGCATGGGTGGCGATCTCCAGCGCCATCTCGGCGTTCTGCTCCACCAGCATCACGTCCACCCCCTCGGCGGCGATGTCCTGGATAATCTGCGCGATGGTGTCGACAATGGCCGGCGCCAGCCCGATGGTCGGTTCGTCGAGCAGGAGCAGACGGGGCCTGGCCATCATGGCCCGCCCCACCGCCACCATCTGCTGCTGGCCGCCGCTCAGGCTGCCGGCAAGCGAGCCCAGGCGGCTCTTGAGCGCCGGAAAGCGCGCCAGCACGCCCTCGATCCCTTGTCGGATGGCGCGCTTGTCCTTCTGGCGGTAGGCGCCCATCTCGAGGTTCTCGCCGACCGTCATGCCCTTGAACAGGCGGCGGCCTTCCGGCACCAGCACCAGGCCGCGTTCGACCAGGGCGTCGGGCGCCATGCCGGTGATGTCTTCGCCGTAGAGCCGCACGCGGCCGGCGGCGGGCTCGACCAGGCCGGTCAGCGCCTTCATGATGGTCGATTTGCCCGCGCCGTTGGAGCCGACGATCGTGGCGATGCTGCCTTTGCGCACCGCGAAGCTGGCGCCGTTGACCGCCGGCACGATGCCGTACTTGACCGACAGCCCATCGACGTCGAGCGCATAGTCGTTATTTTTCATGCCGTTTCCCCAGGTAGGCCGAGATCACGTCCGGATTGGTCTGGATTTCCTGCGGCGTCCCCGTGGCGAGGAATACGCCGTAGTCGAGCACGACGATGCGATCGCAGATATCCATGACGGCCTTCATGTTGTGCTCGACCAGCAGGATGGAGATGCCGTGCTCCTCGCGCATGCGGCGGAAAATGGCCAGCACCGCCATCACCTCGGTCTGGTTCAGGCCGGTCAACGGTTCGTCCAGGCACAGCAGGCTGGGGCGCGCCGCGAAGGCGATGGCGATGCTGACCAGGCGCTGCAGGCCGTGCGGCAGGTTGCCGGCGACTTCGTCCAGCACCTCGGTCAGCCCCATGAGCGCCGCCGTCTCGCGCACCCGCGCGTCGCGCTCGGACTGCTGGCGCAGCATCGCGAAGGTGCCGACGACGATGTTGTCGTACACGCTCATATCGCGCAGCAGGCTGTCGTGCTGGAAGGTGCGAACCAGGCCCTGGCGCGAGATCCGCGCCGGGCCCTGGCCGGTGATGTCACGCCCCTTGAACGCGAGCCGCCCGCTGGTGGGCTTGTAGTACCCGCTGACCACGTTGAACGTGGTGCTCTTGCCGGCGCCGTTGGGCCCGATCAGGCCCAGGATCTCGCCCTGGCGCACCTCGAAGCTGAGGTCCTTGACGGCCACCAGCCCGCCGAAGCGGCGCGTCATGCCATCGACTTTCAATAGAACTTGAGCATCCATGGCGCCACCTACGCTTGCGACTTGGCCGCCGCGCCCAGCTTGGACGGCCGCTTGTTGAAGTACCGGCCCAGGCCGATCAGGCCGCCCGGCATCAGGAGCACCGAGACGACGATCGCCGCGCCGTAGAAGATGTGCTCGTAGGGTCCGAAGCTGAGCGCGAACTGCCCCAGCAGGGTCAGCACGATCGCGCCGACCACCGCGCCCAGGATGTGCGATTCGCCGCCCACCTTCAGATACGCCAGCGCGTAGACGGCCAGCAGGAAACCGAAGTCGCCCGGGCTGATCACGTTGTTCGCGTAGGCCAGCAAGGCGCCGGCGATCCCGGCCACCAGGGACGACACGCCCAGGCACAGCACCTTGGTCAGGTGCACGTTGATGCCCACGGTCTCGACGATGGCGTCGTTGTTGCGGATGGCCACCAGCACTTTGCCGAAATCGGATTTCTCCAGGCGCCAGAGCATCCACAGCAAGGCCAGCACGACGGCGATGACGAAGGCCGGGTAGTACGGCTCCAGGTAGGCGGGCGCGAAGATGCCGATCATGCCGGAGCTGCCGCCCACGGCCTCGGTCTTGGTGTAGATCATGCGGATCACTTCGGTGAAGGCGAAGCTGATCAGCATGAAGTACGGCCCCTTGGCGCGCAGGGTCACGTAGCCGAACACCAGGCTCACCAGGCCGGCGAACACGGCGCTGGCCGCCAGGGTCAGCAGAAACGGCCATTCGAGCTGGACCGCGGCCACCCCGGCCATGTAGGCCCCCAGGCCCACGAAACCGGCGACCGCGAAGTTGAGTTCGCCGATGAGCGTGACGAACCGGAAGCTGGCGGTGATCAGCACATTGATCGCCAGCCACAGGACCAGGCTGGCGGCCAGGCCGCCGCCCTGGAGCAGACTGCCGGCCAGCGCCACCAGGCCGATGGTGGCGGCGGCCGGCGTGAAGAACGGTTTAGCCATTTCCCAGGATCCCCTTCGGACGAACGAGCAATACAAACATGGTCAGGGCGAACATCGTGATGGTGGCCCAGGTGGGGTCGAAGTAGTACCCGCCCAGGCTCTCGATGACCGCGATCAGGACGCTGCCCAGGATGGCGCCGGGAATGCTGCCCAGGCCGCCGATCACGATGGCGATGAAGCCGCGGATGAGATAGTCGTTGCCGATGATCGGGCTGGATACCGTGACCGGCGACAGCAGGACCGCGGCGATCGCCGCGAGCAAGGTCGCGATGAGGAACCCGGCCAGCGCGATGCGGCGATAGGGAATGCCCTGGAGCATGGCGGCCTCGTGGTCCTCGGCCACCGCGCGCAAGGCCTTGCCCAGCCGGCTGGAAACGATCGCCCAGCACATGAACACGGCCACCAGCAGCGCGCAGCCGGTGATGATGAGGCGCTGGACGGTGACGAACGCGCCCAGGATGTTCACCGTGCCTTCGACCAGCGTGGGCAGCTTGGCGGGCACGCCGCCGAAGGTTTCCAGGAATACCCCTTGCAGCAGCAGCGAGAGACCGACCGACACCACGAACGAGCCGGTCATGTCGCGCTGGAAGCGCTTGAGGGCGAACTTGTAGATGAGCCCGCCCAGCAGCAGGGTCGCCGCGATGCCCAGCACGCCGCTCAGCGCGTAGGACACGATGAGCGGCAGTTGGGCGCCGACCAGCAGCGGCACCAGCACGCCCATGACCAGCAGAGGCAGGGTGAAGAACTCGCCGTGCGCGAAGTTCACGATCCGCATGACGCCGAAGATCAGCGTCAGGCCCAACGAGAACAGTATGTACGCCGCGGCGATCTGCAGACTGTTCATGGTCAATTGCATGTAGACGTCCAACTTCTCCACCCTCCTCCAGTGCCGGCCCCGCCGATTCAGTTCGACTTCGCCAGGCGTTGCTGCAGCTCTTGCGGCACGACCCGCTCGACCTCGACCAGCTTGCCGTCCTGGATCTGGGTGATCATGATCGGGATCAGCATCTGCTGGGGCGAGCCATAGGTCTGTGCCCCGCCGAACGCCGTCTTGCCGTACGAGGTCTCGAATACGATCGTGGGCAGGGCCTTGACGATGTCCGCGGGTTCGATGCTGTTGGCGGCCTCCATGCCGGCCTTGAGCGCGTAGACCGAGTCGTAGGGCGCCAGCTGCAACGGATTGAGCGACTCGCCGATGGCCTTCTTCATGCCTTCGTTGAGCTCGCGCTGCTTGGCCGTGGCCTGCGCGCCTTCGTAGTCGCCGGAAAAGCCCATGTACACGCCATCGGCCGCCTTGCCGCCGATCTCGACCAGCTGCGCCGCGCCCGTGCCCACCGGCTGGACCTTGACGCCGTCCCAGCCCAGCACGCTGAGCTCGCGGAACACCACGCCCGCGTCGGCCGGCGGCGTCACCCCCAGGTCGACCACGTCCGGCTTGACCGCCGCCAGCTTCTGGGCGATGGGCTGGAATTGCGTGGTGCCGCGCTCGTACCAGTTGATGGACACGACCTTGACGCCGAGTTTTTCCCAGGCCTTCTGCGCCACGGGTTCGGTTTCCTTGCCGGTGGCGTCGTTCGGATTGAGCATGGCCACCGTCTTGATGGCGGGATGCCTGGCCTTCACGTAGTCGTAGAGCGGCGCGAGGATCTCGAACGGCGTGTTGGACTGCGTCAGCGTGTAGGGCTTCTGCGGGCCCTTGACCGTCTTGCCCCAGGCAGAGGTGAACAGGATGACGTGGTTGCGCTCGGTCAGCGATTGCAGGGCCAGGATGGGCGCGGTGCCGATGCTGCCGACGACATAGCGCGACTTGTCGCGATTGACGATGTTCTGCGCCACCTTGGTGCCTTCGGCGGCGTTGTACTTGTTGTCGTAGGCGCGCACTTCGAACTTGTAGGTGGTGCCGCCGATCTTGACGCCGCCGGCGTCGTTGATTTCCCTGGCTGCCTGCTTGGCGGTCCATTCCTGGCCCAGCCCCCAGGTGGCCGCCGCGCCCGACATCGGCGCCGACACGCCAAGAATCAGGGTCCGGGATTCCTGCGCCTGGGCGCTGCCCGCGGCCACGGCGAACGCGGACAGGGAAGCGGCCGCGAGCGCGTGTTTGAGTTGCTTCATGGTATCTCCTTGTTGTAGGTGTTGTTGCCGGTTTGCACCGGCTCTTGCCGGCTGCCCGGCATACCGCCGCGGGGCGGGCAATGGCGTGTCGCCTTATGCCGCCCTCGCCGCGCGCCCGCCGCGCATCCAACGGGCCATGGCCTGCGGATCGTCCGCGTCCACGTACTGCGAAACGCTGGCAAGCAGGCCCAGGTCGAGGCGGGCCTGGCGCGCCAGCTTCAGGGCCAGGTGCAGGTCCTTGCCGACGATCCGGTGTATGGCCGCATAGGCCTGCTCGGAACGCGCCCATGCGCCATACTGCGCGCGTGCGGTGGACGCATCGGCCGTCAGGAAATTCAGGCCCGTACTGACCGACAGGATCGGCGCCAGGCTTTCGAATGCCACGCCGTGGCTTTCGGCCAGTTCGATGGCTTCGGCCGTCAGGAACATATTGGCCACGCACAGCATGTTGTTGATGACCTTGACGACTTCGGCCGAGCCCAGCGCGCCGCAATGAAAGAGGCGCTCGCCCATGGCCTGCATCAACGGCCGCACCGCCTCGACGTCGGCCACCTCGCCGCCCATCATGATGGTGAGCGTGCCGGCCTCGGCGCCGACGATGCCCCCGCTTACCGGCGCGTCGATCAGGCGCGCGCCCGCGGCCGCCAGCGGCGCCTCGAGCGCGCGCAGGGTGTCGGGCAGGGTGGTGCTCATCATGCAGACGAGCGGCCGGTGTCCCGCCGGCACGGCCGCGGCCAGGCCCTGCTCGCCGAGCATGGTTTCCATGATCTGGGCGTCGTTGGCCAGCAGCACCACGACCGCGTCGGCGACCGCGCAGTCCGAGACCGACGCCGTCACCCGGGCGCCCTCCCGGGCGAACGCGGCAAGCACATCCGGGTTGCGGTCGCACACGATCAGTTCGAAGCCGGCGCGCCGCGCGCAACGCGCCATGGGCGCGCCCATGTTGCCAACGCCGATGAAGGCCACGGTCTTGATTGGTGTCATGATCGGTCGTCGCCCTAGATCGCGATGTCCTGGTCGAACGCCGGTGCGCGCTTCTCCATCAGGGCGCTGACGCCCTCCTTCGCTTCCGGGCTGCCAAAGCCCATGAATTCGAGCGCCAGCGAGGTATCGAAGATCGGGCCCGCCTGGCGCAGCCAGTTGTTCAAGGCGTACTTGGTCCAGCGCAACGCGGCCGGCGCGCCGGCCGCCAGCCGTTGCGCGATCTCCAGCGCCTTGTCGTCCAGGGCGTCATCCTCGACGCACAGGGACACCAGGCCCAGCGCCTCGGCCTGCTCGCCATCGAGCGGTTCGCACAGCATCAAGTGGTACTTGGCCTTGGCCATGCCGCACAGCAGCGGCCAGATGATGGCGGCATGGTCGCCGGCGGCCACGCCCAGCTTGGTGTGGCCGTCGACGATGCGGGCCGACTTCGCCGCGACCGGAATATCGGCCAGCAAGGCCGCGACCAGGCCCGCGCCGACCGCCGGGCCGCGGATGGCCGAGACGATGGGCTTGGAACAGTTCACGATGTTGTAGACCAGATCGCGCGCCTCGCGCCACACGCGCGCCCGGACCTTGAAGTCCTCGTTCATTTCCTCGAGCATGCTGAAATCGCCGCCCGCCGAAAAGGCGCGCCCGGCCCCGCGCAGCACCACGGCGCTGACATCGGGATCCGCGTCGATGTCGCGCCATACCTCGGCCAGCTCCGCATGCCCGCGCGAATCCAGTGCGTTCATGCGTTCGGGCCGGTTCAGCGTCAGGCGCAGCACGCGCGGCGCGGGACGGTCGAATTCGATCACCTGATAGTTCTGATAGCGCTCGGTTCCAGTCACTTCCAACTCCAGAAGAGGCCCCGCCGGGCAAGCCCGCGGGCACGACGACGCAGGGTCGCGGCAGCGGCGCCGGCATGTCGAAAAACCTGCGACAAGCGGGCCGATTTCGAGCCGTCATTGTGCGTTCCGCATGGGCGATATCAAAGGTAACCATTGCACCCTTACTGTGCATTGATGCACAATTCACGCATGGACAAATACCCCGAATGGAGCGACCTCAAGGTCTTTCTTACCGTCGCGCGCCTGGGCACCATCTCCCTGGCGGGCGAGCGGCTGGGCATCGAGCATTCAACGGTGTCGCGCCGCATCGACCGGCTCGAAGCCAAGCTGAAAGTGGTGCTGTTCGACCGGCGGCGCAGCGGGTATTCCCTTACCGACGCGGGCAATGCGCTGATCACGCATGCCGAGAAGATGGAAAGCGCCCTGCTGGCGGCCGTCGAGGAAAGCCTGGGGCTGGCGGACTTCATCGAAGGCACGGTGCGCGTCGGAACCCCCGAAGCGTTCGGCATCAACGTGCTGGCGCCCAGCCTGGCGCGGCTGCGCCAGACGCACCCCGGCCTGAATGTCGAATTGATGGCGCAGCCCCAGTTTCCCAGCCTGGTCACCCGCGAGGTCGAGATACTCGTGACGCTGGAGCCGCCGGCCATGGGGCGCTACAAGGTGGCCAAGCTGGCGCAGATCCACTACTTCCTCTATTGCTCGGCCGGATACAAGAAGTCCCACCCGCCCATCCGCCAGCTGAGCGACGTGGCGCAGCACGAGTTCGTGGACTACATCCATGACGGCTCGGTCAGCGAACGCTATCGCGTGCTCGAGGAGCTCGTGCCGCAACCGCGGCGCAGCTTCACCACCACCAGCGTGCTGGCGCAGCGGGCGGCGGCCGTCTCCGGCATGGGGCTGGTGCTGCTAACGCCGTACGTGGCGAATACCGGCCAGGCCGACCTGGTGGAGGTGTTCCCCGGCCGGCCGCTCATTACCCGCAGCCTGTGGATCGCCGCGCCCGAGGATCTGCTGCGCATCAAGCGCTACCAGTCGGTGTGGAATTTCATCCGCCAGCTGATGGCGCAGCATCCGGACCTGTTCCATCCCCCGACCTGAACGGGCAGGCCCCCTCGCCATACCGCGCCAGCGCGGCCCGGGCACGCCCTCGCTGTGCACAGATGCACAATAAGCGTGCGCCAGATCCGTTGTTCCGCCACGGTGGCTTCAATAGTATTGAGCCCTCGAACCGACGACATTCAACCCTGGAACTTCGGCTGGAAAATGACCAAGATTTTCGAAGACGCGGCCGCGGCATTGAGCGGCGTAATCAAGGACGGCCAGACCATCGCCGTGGGCGGCTTTGGCCTGTGCGGCATCCCCTCCGCGCTGATCGAGGGCCTGCGCGACAGCGGCGTGGCCAACCTGACCTGCATCAGCAACAACGCGGGCGTGGACGATTTCGGCCTGGGGCTGCTGCTGCAGACGCGCCAGATCAAGCGCATGATCGCCTCGTACGTGGGCGAGAACAAGGAATTCGAGCGCCAGTACCTCAATGGCGAGCTGGAACTGGAATTCAATCCGCAGGGCACGCTGGTCGAGCGCCTGCGCGCCGGCGGCGCGGGCATCGCGGCCTTCTTCACCCGCACCGGGGTAGGCACCGTGGTCGAGGAGAACAAGGAAACGCGCGACTTCGGCGGCGACACCTACGTCATGGAGCAGGCCCTCAAGGCCGATGTCTCGCTGGTGAAGGCGCAGCGGGCCGATACGTCGGGGAACCTCGTCTTCTCGCGCACCGCGCGCAACTTCAACCCCGAGGTCGCGATGGCGGGCGGCATCACCATCGCCGAAGTCGAGGAGCTGGTTCAGGCGGGCGACATGGATCCCGACGCGGTGCACCTGCCGGGCATTTTCGTGGACCGCATCATCGTGGTGCCGAACCCGGAAAAGCGCATCGAACGCAAGAGTTTCCGTACGCGCGTTGAATAAGGAGCACCCGGACATGGCTTGGACACACGAACAAATGGCCGCGCGCGCCGCGCGCGAGCTGCGCGACGGCGACTACGTCAACCTGGGCATCGGCTTGCCGACCAAGGTGGTGCAGTATGTGCCGCAAGGCATGCAGGTCTGGCTGCAATCGGAGAACGGGTTGATCGGCATCGGCCCGCCGCCGTACGAGGACGAAATCGACGCCGACCTGATCGACGCCGCCAAGCAGACCATCACGACCGTCCCGGGCGCGTCGATCTGCTCGTCCTCCATGTCGTTCGCCATGATACGCGGCGGGCACATGGACCTGACCATACTGGGCGCCATGCAGGTCAGCGCGTCCGGCGACCTGGCCAACTGGATGATTCCGGGCAAGATGGTCAAGGGCATGGGCGGCGCCATGGACCTGGTGGGCGGCGTGCGGCGCGTGATCGTGCTCATGGAGCACACCACCCGCGACGGCGGCCTGAAGATTCTCGAGCAATGCTCGCTGCCCCTGACCGGCAAGCGCGTGGTGCACCAGATCATTACCGAGCTGGCCGTCATGGATGTCACCGCCGACGGGCTGGTGGTCACCGAACTGGCGCCGGGCGTATCGGCCGAGATGGTGCAGGAGAAAACCGAGCCGCGGCTGGCCTTCGCCTGCCACTGAGACAACGGGCGCGCGCCCTGCGCGCCCGCCCCCGGCGTCACACGTCGACGCCCAGGCGCCTGTCTATGCTTTGCGCCAGCTGCGCCAGGTACGGGCCGTACTCCTGCTCGGCCCGGCCGTCCTTGACCGCATCGATAGGCAGCGTCAGGTTGATGGCGAACGGCAGGTTGCCGGCGCGATAGCGCAACGGCGCAGCCAGGCCTGCCAGCTCCGGCCGCCAACTGCCATAGCTGGTGCAAAACCCCATGCGCGCAATCTGCGCGAAAGCCTCGTCCAGCGCGGCCCGCGCGGCCTCGGCCTGTTGCGGCTCCTGCTCCAGAAGCAGCGGCAGCAACAGCTCGCGTTCGGCGGCATCGAAAGTATGGAGCAGCGCGCGGCCCATGGCCGTATGCAGCAAGGGGCGCGACGAGCCGATATCCGGCTTGGCGCCGTTGTTGCCGCGATCGTGGATCGTGTCCACATAGACCACCTGCAGCCTGTCGCGCGTACCGATGGAAACCGGCCCCCCCGCTTTCTCGGACAGCGCCGCCAGGTCGTGCTCGGCCACGCGCCGCACGGTCAGCTGCACCAGCAGCGGATAGATCAGGGACAGCACGCCGGGCGCCAGCGAATAGCGCTTGCTGGCGTCGTCGCGGCGCAGATAGCCCAGCGTGACCAGGGTGAAGGTCAGGCGCGCCACGGTGGGGCGCGACAGCCCCAGCGCCTCGGCGATTTCCTTGTTGCCCAAGGTGGGCTGCGCGGCCGAGAAGCAGCGCAGGATGTCCAGCCCGTTGGCGAGCGTCGAGGCAAAGCGCGGTTCGTGCTCGAGCTCGGCGCGCGGAACCAGGTCGAACGGCAGGTTAGCCATGATTGACATCCTCTCCAAGCTCAGAATATAAAACGACACTCAAATAATTATTCATCAATTCCATTATATTGAATTCAATCAACATGAGCAACTTCACCAGCGGCCGCCGCCTGTTGCGCTTCGCGGTTGTCGCGGATTCGCACCTGAACCCCGTGAACGCGGGCAATACCTCGCCGTGGCAGACCAACCACCTGGCCAACCCCCGCAATGAAGTGGTGGTGGCCGCCATCAACCGGATCGCGCCGGCCTTCACCGTCCACGTGGGCGACGTGGTGCATCCGCTGCCGCATTCGGCCGACTATGACGGCGCGGCGGATTACGCCACCACGCTGTACCGGGGACTGCGGGCGCCGTTCTATATCGCCCCCGGCAACCACGATATCGGCGACAAGCACCTGCCCGGCAACCCGGCCGCCTGCATTTCGGCCGACAGCTGCGAGAAGTACGAACAGCACTTCGGCGCGCAGTGGCAGGCCTTCACCGAAGGCAATGTCTGTTTCATCATCATCAACGCCTGCCTGCTGGGCTCGGGGCTGCCGCAGGAAGAAGCGCAATGGCAGTTCCTGCAAAGCCGGCTCGCCGAGGAAAAGGCGGCCGGCCGGCGGCTGTTCCTGTTCACGCACTACCCCCCGTTCGTCACGGCGCCGGACGAGGAGAACCATTACGACAATATCGACCACGGTCCGCGCCGGCGCCTGCTGGAGCTTACCGCCAGCGCCGGCGTTGAGGCCTTGTTCGCCGGCCACGTGCATACGTTCTTCCTGAACCGCCATGCGGGCATGTGGTCCTATGCGCTGCCGTCGTCCACCAATTTCCGCCAGGACTACGCCGAACTGTTCCGCGTCGAACCCGGCGAGGAGCTGGGCCGCAACGACCTGGGCAAGTTCGGTTTCTTCGTGGTCGATATCCATGAGCATGGGCATATCGCGCGCTTCGTGCGCACGTATGGTTCGACCGACCCGGCCCAGGGCGCGGAGATCGCCCTGCAGGTGGAAGGCGACGTGCGCGAGCACGCGGCCGGCACGGTGGGCGCCGACTTCCGCCACGATTGGGCCCGCGTCGAGGCCCTGCCCTACAACCCGCCGCTGGACGCCTTCGTGCGCAAGCGCGTGCGCAACGACTATTACATCCTGAACCTGTGGGATGCCGGCATGCGCGGCGTGCGCCTGCCGATCCACGACATCGCGGATGACCTGGCGTTCGAGCGGGTCAGGCTGCTGGGCGAGCTGGGCCACCGCTGCCTGGTATTCGGCGCCGCGGCGCCCGACGCGCAACTGCTGCAGCGGCTGGCCTCGCTCGGCCCGGCCCTCGAGGGCTATGAATGGATAGGCCCGGACAGCGCGATCGACGCGCACGCCGCCAGCCAGTTCGCGCGACACGGCATCCGCCTGTACGTCGCGCCGGTCATGCAGCCGCCGTCGAGCCACTCGCAAGGCCAGTACGACCACAACATGACCAGCGGCATCGCGCTGGACGAGCTGGACCACCTGGCGCGCTTTCGCCCCGAACGGCCCGACCCGGCGGCGCCGGGCGTGGTGGTGCGCATCGCCGGCGACGAGCCGGTATTGGAGTCCGTGCGGCAGGCCGTGACGCAGGCGGCCGGCCATGGCGTCGCCATCGCGCTGCACATCAACCTGGCCAACCGCAAGTCCGCCGTGGTCAATGCCGACGACCAGGCCCAGGCGGCGCGAGTGGCCGAAGCGGCCATCGCCAAGGCGGCCTATCCCGACGTGCCCATGACCCTGGACACCTTCATGGATATCGACCGCGGCTACTTCGCCCGCAACGGGCTGGTGGACCGGCGCAACAACCCGCGGCCGGCCGCCGCGGTGCTGCGCCGCCTGTCCGAACGCCTGCGCGGCCACCCGGTGCGCATCGACGCCATTACGCGCGAGCCCGCCCTATCCACCGTGCGCATCGCGCTCGGCGACCAGACCCTGGATGTACGGATCGGCCGGGACATTTCGTTCTGACGCAATCCGGCCCGTGCTGCCGTCGCGCAGCCGCCCCTTGAGGAAAAACCATGATGAAATCCCTGGCCCATACCCTTGCCGCCCTCGCCGCCACGCTGGCGGTGGCGGCCTCCGCCGCCGCGCAGTGGCCCGAGACGCCCTTGCAGATGATTGTGCAATTCCCGCCCGGCAGCACCACCGACGCGGTCGCGCGCGACATCGCGATGCGGCTGGAGAAGCAGATCGGACAATCGGTGGTGGTCGTCAACAAGCCCGGCGCGGGCGGCATCGTCGGCGTGTCGAATATCGCGCGCGCCAAGCCGGATGGCTACACCCTGGGCACGGTCAATTACCCGACCCTGACCATCATTCCGCACCAGCAGGCCGTGCCCTACGACCCCTTGAAGGACTTCAGCCACCTCGCCGTGGTGGGGCCGTACGATTACGGCGTCTTCGTGCGCGCCGACGCGCCGTGGAAGACCTTCAAGGAGCTGGTCGACTACGGCAAGGCCAACCCCGGCAAGCTGACATTCGGCACGCTGGGAGCCGGCACCACCAACGAACTGGTGATGAACCGCCTGGGCCGCGACCTGGGCATGCAATGGCAGTTCATCCCCTACAAGGGCGACAACGAAAGCGTCACCGCCCTGATCGGCGGCCAGATCGACGTGGTCAATGCCTCGGCGAACGCGACGCTGCCGCAGGTGCGGGCCGGCAAGCTGCGCATGCTGGTGTCGTCCGGCCCGAGCCGCTGGAGCGCGCTGCCCGACGTCCCCGCGCTGCGCGAAACCGGTCTGGTCGACTACGCGCAGGAGTCCTATTTCTCCCTGGCCGCGCCAGCCGGCATCCCGGACGAGGCCCGGGAGAAACTGGCCCAGGCGCTCCAGACCGTGCTGACCGACCCGGAAGTGATCGAGTCGTTCCAGCAGAAATATGGCCAGGCCGTGCGTTACGAAGACGGCGCCAGCTATGCCAGGACGGTGGCCCGCGACTACCAGCGCTGGTCCGCCGGCTCGCCGGCCAACGTCGCAAAACACTAAGCAACCAGGCTGATCGTGCCCGGGATTCCCCGTCCCGAGGCACGGTGTGCCTGTCCCCGCATGGGGACTGGCGCACGCAGACTCCAGGGTGCCTGTCCCCGCCGGGACAGGCACCCCGTCATGAACAGGCACCTCCTGCGGGGCCAGTTCGTTCCGCCCCCCCCGATCACTTTTTTCTTGACCGCTGCGCGCTTGCCTGCCTAGAATCCCCGACATAATGGTCCGTACCATTAAATAGTCCGCACCAAATAAAAACCCTGTCGGAGACAGACATGTTCAAGCAAGCCCTGGCCGCCGTGGCCGCCAGCGTCGCGCTCTGTACGGGCGGCGCCGCGCACGCCTCGTACCCCAGTTCCGCCGTCACCATCGTGGTGCCGTTCGCCGCGGGCCAGACCGGCGACATCATTGCCCGCCTCATCAGCAAGGAACTGGCCAGCCGCCTTGGCCAGGCCTTCATCGTCGAGAACAAGCCCGGCGGCGGCGGGCGCATCGGCACCGCGTTCGTGGCCAAGGCCAAGGCGGACGGCCATACCCTGCTGCTGACCAGCACGGGGCCCTACGCCATCGCGCCGGCGCTGTACCCCAAGACCACCCATTACGACCCGGTGCGCGACTTCACCGCCGTGGCCGAGCTGGCGTCCACGCCGCAGATCATCGCCGTGTCCAACGACCTGGGCGTGACCTCGCTGGCCGGCCTGGTGCAGGCGGCCAAGGCCGGGGAGCTGTTCTACGGGTCGGCCGGCCTGGGTTCGACCCAGCACCTGACCATGGAATTGCTCAAGCAGAAGCTGGACTTCCCGATGACGCACGCGCCCTTCAAGGGCAGCGCCGAATCCAAGCTGAAGGTGATGAGCGGCATGCTGGCGGCCACGTCCGATTCGCTGCCGGCGATCTACGGCAACATCAAGGCGGGCCAGCTGAAGGCGCTGGCCGTGGTGGACGACCAGCGCTCGGCCTACCTGCCGGAGGTGCCCACGCTGGCCGAGGCGGGGTTCCAGAACCTGTCGACGGTGGCGTTCTTCGGCCTGGTGGCGCCCCAGGGCACCCCCAAGGAGGTCGTGGACACGCTCAACAGGCAATTGCTGCAGGCCGTGCGCACGCCCGAGTTCGTGGAAAAAATGCAGGCCCAGGCGCTGACCGCGCCGCAGGCCCGCACGCCGGAGCAGTTCGACGCCTACCTGCATGACCAGGTGGCGCGCTGGAAGGGGATCGTGACGGACGCCCACGTCGCGGTAGAGGGGTATTGAGCGCCGCCGCCGGCAAGGCCGGCGCGGCGCCCGGTTGAACCATTTTCAAGAAGCAAGGATGCAAAATGCGTGAGATTCACGTCAATGAAATTACCGATACCGTCGCTCGCCTGTGCATCGACGCCTGCCACCTGCTGCCGGACGACCTGGTCCGCAGCTTCCACCAGGCCGCCGAGCGGGAGGTGTCGCCGCTGGGCAAGTCGGTGCTGCTCAAGCTGATCGACAACGACCGGATCGCGCGCGAGAACCAGGTTTCGTACTGCCACGACACCGGCCTGACGATCGTCTATGCCGACGTGGGCCAGGATGTGCACATCGTGGGCGGCGATTACGGACAGGCCGTGCAGGCCGGCGTGCGCAAGGGCTACGCCGAGGGATTCATGCGCAAATCGGTGGTCAGCGACCCCTTGCTGCGCGTCAACAGCAATGACAACACGCCAGCGGTGGTGCATACCGAGATCGTGCCTGGCGCCGAGATCCGCTTCACCGTGGTGCCCAAGGGCGGCGGCAGCGAAAACTGGAGCACGATGAAATTCCTGCTGCCCGGCGAGGGCGTAGCGGGCGTGAAGCAATTCGTGCTGGCGGCCATCGAGGCGGCCGGCGGCGCCGCCTGCCCGCCGTTGACCGTAGGGGTGGGCATAGGCGGCAGCTTCGACAAGGTCACGGCGATCGCCAAGCAGGCCATCCTGCGCGACATCGGCCAGCACCATCCCGAGCCGCACATCGCCCAGCTCGAAGCCGAGCTGCTGGAAGCCATCAACAAGACGGGCATCGGCCCGCAGGGTTACGGCGGCATGACGACGGCCCTGTGGGTGGCGGTCGAAACCTACGCCTGCCACATCACGGCGCTGCCGGTGGCGGTCAACATCCAGTGCCACGCCGGCCGTCGCCAGACGGCAGTGATCTGAGGAGAACCCATGACGACGCACTATCTCAGCACGCCGCTCACCGACGACGCGATCCGCCAGCTGCAGGCGGGCGACGAGGTCTTTCTGTCCGGTGTCATCTATATGGCGCGCGACGCCGCGCACAAGCGCTTCATCGATACCCTGGCGCGCGGCGAGCCGCTGCCGGTGGACCTGACCGGCCACGTGGTGTTCTACGGCGGCCCGGGCCCGACCAAGCCTGGGCACGTCATCGGCGTGGTGGCGCCGACCTCGGCCTACCGCATGGACCCGTACGCCACGGTGCTGTTCGACCACGGGGTCAAGGCCGCCATCGGCAAGGGCAACCGCGGCCCGGCCATCCGCGAATCGTGCCGCAAGAACGTGGCCGTCTGCTTCTCGGCCATCGGCGGGATTTCCGCCACGCTGTTCTCATGCATCAAGTCGGCCACGCTGGTGTGCTACGAGGACCTCAAGACCGAGGCCGTGCAGCGGCTGGAGATCGAGAATTTCCCGCTGCTGGTGACCAATGACGCTCATGGTCGCGACATGTATGATGAAGAGGTAAAAAAATACAGGCAGCTGCTCAACGCTTGAGGTGACGGCCCGGGGCGGTTGGCGCCCGCGGCCCGGCCCGCCTGCCCCAGCCTTCCCGGAACCTGCTTTGCGCTATACAGAACTCGCCAATACCCTGGTCAAACGCATCACCGAGGGCCAATACGAAATCGGCGACCAGCTTCCCAACGAACTGGCGCTGGCCGCCCAATTCCAGAGCAGCCGCAGCACGGTGCGCGCCGCGCTCGATATCGTCGAAGGGCTGGGGCTGGTGACGCGCAAGCGCCGGTCCGGCACGGTAGTGTGTTCGCGCACCACCAACAACCAGTACACCAAGTCGGTCCACACCATCGAGGACCTGGTCAATTACGCCAGCCACACCGAACGCCAGATCCTGGAAGTCAGCCCGGTGGTGGCCGACGAGGCGCTGGCCCAGGCGCTCGAATGCAAGCCCGGCACGACCTGGCTGCGCGTGCGCATGCTGCGCGTCGAGAAGGACGCGGCCCACACGCCGCTATGCTGGAACGACGCCTATATGTTGCCCGACGTGGGGCAGCGCATTGTCGGCAAGATCCCGAACGGCTCCGGCCTGCTGTGCCGCATCATCGAGAGCGAGGCCGGCATCGCGGTGGCCGACATCAAGCAAAGCATCGGCGCCACCGCCATCGACGGCGAAATGGCAAGCCGGCTGGGCGTGGCGCCCGGCACCCCGGGCCTGGAAATCACCCGGCTCTATGTGGACCGCGCCAACACGCCCTTCCTGATCACCGTCAATACCTATTCAGCGCACAAGTTCCGCTTCACGTTCTGGATGCACCGCTCGGACTCGCACTGAAGCGGCCGCCCCCCCCGGTTCAGGCGGGCGGCGGACAGGCCAGGATCGCCTGCGCCTGCATGAGGACGGGACGGTCCACCATCTTGCCATCGACCGCCACCGCGGCCCCGTCGGCCCCGGCCGCCGCGTCCACCACGCGCTGCGCCCAGGCCCGCTGCGCCTCGGACGGCGCGAAGCCCCGCCGCACCGGCGCGATCTGGCTGGGGTGGATAAGCAGCTTCGCGCCGAAACCGAATTGCCGCGCGCGCAGCACTTGGGCGGCAAGCGCCTCGGGGTCGCGCAGGTCCACGCAGACGCCGTCGATCGGCGCGGGCAACCCGGCCAGCCGCGAGGCCAGCACCAGGCGGCTGCGGAAGTAATGCAGGGGCTGGCCGTCGTCGCCGATGCCCAGGTCCAGCATCAAGTCCACCGATCCGAACATCAGGCGCGCCACGCCCGCGGCGCCCGCCACGGCCGGCAGATGCGCGTAGCCCTCGGCGCTTTCGATCAGCGGATAGAGCGAGGCCCCGGGCACCGCTGCCCGCACGCGCGCCAGCGCGTCGACGTCGGCCGCCTTGGGAACCACCACGTGCGCCACGCCGAGCGCCCGGCAGGCGGCCAGGTCGGCGTCGTGCCAGGGCGTATCGGCCGCGTTGACGCGCACCAGCAGGGCCACGCCCCGCGCCTGCGCGCGCGCCGCATGGCCGTCCCATCCGGCGCGCAGGCTGTCGAGCGCGGCCGGCTTGTCGGCCGGCGCCACGGCGTCCTCCAGGTCGACGATCACCGCATCGGGGCCGGCGTCGATGGCCTTGGCGATCCGCTCGGGACGGCTGCCCGGCACGAACAGGTAAGTCTGGGCCGGCCCGCTCATACGGCTTTCGCCTCGCGCAGCGCGGCGATCCGGTCGGCGCCAAAGCCCAGCCCGGCCAGTATCGAATCGGTGTGCTGCCCGACGTCGGGGATCGGATCCATGCGCGAGCCCGCTTCCTGCCCCGGCGGCAGCAGCGCGGGTATGGGGCCGGCCGGCGTGTCGACGTCGCGCCAGCGCTCGCGCGCGCGCAACTGGGGGTGCTGCCAGAGATCGTGCATGGTGTTGACGCGCGCGTTGGCGATGCGAGCCTCGTCCAGTCGCTCGATGAGCGTGGCCGAGTCCAGCGCCGCGAAGCATTCGACGATCAGCGCGCGCAGCGCGTCGCGATGCTCGTTGCGCAAGGCGTTGCTGGCAAAGCGCGCATCGGTGGCCAGCCCGGGCTGACGCAGCACGGTGGCGCAGAACGCGGCCCACTCGCGCTCGTTCTGCAGCCCCAGCATGACCGTCCGGCCGTCGCCCGCCGGGAACGGCCCGTACGGATAAATGGTGGCATGGGCCGCGCCGCTGCGCGGCGGCGGCGGCGCGCCGTCGTAGCTGTAGTAAAGCGGAAAGCCCATCCATTCGGCGGTGGCTTCCAGCATGGACAGGTCGATGCGCTTGCCCTTGCCGGTGATGCCGCGCTCGATCAGGGCCGCGAGGATGTTCGAATAGGCGTACATGCCGGCCGCGATATCCGAGATCGAACAGCCGGCCTTGGCCGGTTCGTCGGCGCTGCCGGTCACGCTGAGGAAGCCGGCCTCGCTCTGCACCAGCAGGTCGTAGGCCTTGCGGTCGCGGTACGGCCCGCTGTCGCCGTAGCCCGAGATGTCGCACACGATCAGGCGCGGATGCCGTTCGGCCAGCGTGGCGTAGTCCAGCCCCAGCCGCGCGCTGGCGCCCGGCGCCAGGTTCTGCACCAGCACGTCCGCGCCGGCCAGCAGCGCATCGAGCACGGGGGCCGCCTCGGGGTGCTTGACGTCCAGCGTCAGGCTCTCCTTGGAGCGGTTGGTCCAGACGAAATGCGAAGACAGGCCGTTGACGCGGCCGTCGTAGGCGCGCGCGAAGTCGCCCACCCCCGGGCGCTCGATCTTGATCACGCGCGCGCCGAGATCGGCCAGCTGGCGGGTGGCGAACGGCGCCGCGATGGCCTGTTCGAGCGATACGACGGTCAGACCGCGCAGGGGAAGTGTCATAGCCATACTCCTGGTTCAGATGCCACAATCTACCGGCTGGGCGGCCCGGGGAGGAAATACGGTTTGCGCATACGGCCATAAGAAAAGCCTATCGCCCGCCACGGCGCAACCGGAACGAAGACCATGGACATTCGAGCACTACGCTATTTCGTCGCCATCGTGGACTGCGGCAGCCTGACCAAGGCCGCCGAACAGGTGCGCGTGGCCCAGCCCGCCCTGAGCCAGCAATTGGCGGCGCTGGAAGCCGAGCTGGAGGTGCCGCTGCTGCTGCGCAGTTCGAAGGGCGTGGCGCCCACCGACGCCGGCTCGGCGCTGTATCGCCATGCCCGCGCCATTCTCAAGCAGCTCGAGGCCACCCGCGACGAAGTGCGCACGGCCGGCGCCATGGTGTCGGGCACCGTCGCCATCGGCCTGCCCACCACCGTGGCGGCGCTGGTGGCCATGCCCTTGCTGCGCGCGGTGCGCGCCCGCCACCCCGAGGTCCGCCTGCAGCTGTTCGAAAGCATGAGCGGCTACATCGGCGAGCTGCTGGCCAACTGGCGGCTCGACTTCGCCATCCTGTTTCGCGACGCCGACAGCCGCATCGTCGAGCTCGAACCCCTGGCGCAGGAAACGCTGTACCTGATCGGGCAAGGCGGCGCCAGCCTGGCGCCCGACGGGCAGGACAGCGTCCCGCTGCAGGCGCTCGACGGCCTGCCGCTGGCCCTGCCCAGCGGCGCGCAGGGGCTGCGGCTGCTGATCGAGCGCTCGTTCGCCCAGGCCGGCATCGCGCTGGACGTGGTGGCCGAACTCGATTCGCTGCCCTGCCTGCTGGGCGCGGCGCAGGAAGGCCTGGCCTGTACCATCCTGCCGGCCTCGGTGCTGGCCGCCACCGGATTGCGCACTCCCTGCTGGCGCATTACGCCGGAAATCCGCCGCACGCTGTCGCTGTGCTGGCCGCGTTCGGGGCCGCGCACGCCGGCTGCCCAGGCTGTCGAGGCCATACTGCGCGACATCGTGGCCGAGCGCCTGGGCGAGGACGGCACCCTGGGCTAGCGCGCGGACGGCCCGGGGGCTCTACAATCGGCAGCGCCCGGACATGGCGCCGGGCAGTATTGCCGGTCGCGCCCGCGCGGCCCATCGCACAAGAAGAGGATTACCTTGATACCCGGTTCGAGAATCGCGTGGCTGCTGTGGCCGACCGTGCTGTGCACCCTGTCGGTCGTGGTCTATGTGTTCCACGCGTACCTGTTCCAACGCTATCTGCCGGGATCGAACCCCGAGTCGTTCCGGCGTTTCAGCGCGGCGGCCGCGTTCTACGCCTTCGCCTGGCTGCTGGCGCGCATGGCCGCCGCCGCGCTCACGCGCAAGGCCAGGAAAAAGCGCAAGACCCCGCGCCTGTTGCGCGAGCTGGTCTCGGCCACCCTGTTCGCGATCGCGACGGTGGCCACCATCGGCGTATTCCTGGGCCAGTCGGCCGGCGGCATCCTGGCCAGCTCGGGCCTGATCATCGCCATCCTGGGCTTTGCCATCCGCAACGTGCTGGCCGACGTCCTGTCGGGCATCGCCATCGGCGTGGAGGCCCCCTACCGGATCGGCGACTGGGTGGGCTTTGACGCCACCATACGGGGCCGCGTCACGGAAATCGGCTGGCGCACCACGCGCATCCTGACGCCCAACGATACCTACATGATCCTGCCCAACAGCCAGATCTCGCGGCAGATGCTGACCAATTACAGCGCCCCCCGCAAGCAATACCAGGGCGAGCTGGAAATCGTCCTGAGCCACGACATTTCGATTTCGGACGGCAAGCAGCTGCTGTTCGACGCGGCGCTGTCCACTTCGCCCGCCGAAAGCCTGGCGCCCGGGCAGAAGCCGCGGGTCCGCGCCACCGCGTACACCGCCGAAGGCGTGACTTACAAGATCAAGTACTGGGTCCCCCAGTTCTCCGACAGCACCGACTGCCGCGACGCCATCCTGGTGGCCATCGACGACGCGATCCGCAGCCAGGGCCTGGCGCTGCCCGTCGCCGCGGCGCCCCGGCCGCAAGCCATCGCGCTGCGCCAGCCCGACACGCCCGACAACCCGGGCGCCTGACCCTTTCCCGCCGCCTCGCCGACCCGCCCCGTTGACCTGACGGGGCGGGCGCTGGCGCGTGTCCGCCGCCCGCGCCACCCCGTGAAATCCCTCATGCCGCAAACCCGGAAAAGCGTTGCGATGCCGATATCCATTGATGTATATAGTCATGTATACATTGATATCCACCCCCATACCTCCCCCTCACCAAGGACAGATCCATGACACAACTCAACGGCGCCGAAGCCATGGTGCGCATGCTCCAACTGAATGGGGTCAAGCACATTTTCGGGCTGTGCGGCGACACCAGCCTGCCGTTCTACGACGCGCTGCAACGGCTGGACCACGGCATGGAACACATCCTGACGCGCGACGAACGCAGCGCCGCCTATATGGCCGACGCCTACGCGCGGGTCACGGGCAAGGTGGGCGTGTGCGAGGGCCCCAGCGGCGGCGGCGCCACCTACCTGTTGCCGGGGCTGGTCGAGGCCAACGAGTCGTCGGTGGCCGTGCTGGGGATTACTTCCGACGTCTCGGTGGGCTCGCGCGGCAAGTACCCGCTGACCGAGCTGGACCAGGAGGCGCTCTATCGTCCCCTGACCAAGTGGAACACCACCATCGACCGTGCCGACCAGATTCCCGGCGCGGTGCGCGCGGCCTTCCGCGCCATGACGACCGGCCGCCCCGGCACGGCGCACCTGTGCCTGCCGTACGACGTGCAGAAGCACGAGGTCGACCCCGACGACGTCTGGGCCCAGCCCGGGCACGACCGCTTCCCGGCGATGCGCTTCGCCCCCGACCCCGCGGCCATCGAGCAGGCCGCCGCCCGCCTGGTGGGCGCGCGCGCGCCGGTCATCCTGTGCGGCGGCGGCGTGGTCATCTCGGGCGCCTGCGCGGCCCTGGAGGAACTGGCCGCGACCCTGAACGCGCCGGTCTGCACCACCGTCAGCGGCCAGGGCAGCCTGGCCGACACGCACCCGCTGAACGCCGGCGTGGTGGGGTCCAACGGCGGCATCCTGGCCACCCGCGCGGTGCTGGCCGATGCCGACGTGGTGCTGCTGATCGGCTGCCGCGCCGGCTCCACCTCCACGGAACACTGGCGCTTCCCCAGCCGCGAGGTGCCCATCCTGCACATCGACTCGGACCCGATGGTGATCGCCGCCAACTACCGCACCGACGTGGCGATGGTGGGCGACGCGCTGCTGGCCCTGCAGGCGCTCAACCGCGAAGTGCACGCGCGCATCGACGCCCGCCCCAAGGACGCGGTCGACGGCAAGGCCGTGGCGGCCAAGGCGAAGGGCGCCAAACTGGCGGCCCTGCAGCCGCTGGCCGCCTCGCTGGATGCTCCCATCCGGCCCGAGCGCGTGGTCGACGCGCTGAATCGCCTGCTGCCGGCCGAATCGGTGGTGGTGGCCGACCCGGGCACGCCCTGCCCTTACTTCTCCGCCTATTTCGAAGCCTCCAGGCCGGGCCGCCACTTCATCACCAACCGCGCCCACGGCGCGCTGGGCTTCTCGATGGCCGCGGGCATGGGCGCGGCCATCGGCCGTCCGTCGGCCAAGGTCGTATCGGTCATGGGCGACGGCAGCTTCGGCTTCACCGTGGGCGAAATGGAAACCATCGTGCGCCGCAAGGTGCCGCTGCTGATGATCGTGCTGTCGAACTCGGTCTACGGCTGGATCAAGGCCAGCCAGAAGGCTGGCTACCAGGAGCGCTACTTCTCGGTCGACTTCGACCGCACCGACCATGCCCGCGTGGCCGAGGCCTACGGCGTCAAGGCGTGGCGCGTCGAGGACCCGCGCGAACTGGACGGCGTGCTCAAGGCCGCCATCGAGTACGGCGGCCCGGCGCTGGTCGACATCATCGTCCAGCCGCTGCAGGAAGCGGCGGCCCCGGTCAGCCAGTGGATGGGCTGAGGCCCGCTGCCTCGGACACGACACGGGCGGGCACATGACCAGAACAGAACCGGGCAAACCGATGGGCGCGGCGCCGGCCGGCCTGGACCATGTCGGGCTGTACGCGCACGACATGGACACGGCGGCCGCCATGTACCAGCGGCTGGGCTTCACGCTGACGCCGCTGTCACAGCATTCCGGCACGCACGCCGTCACGCGCGAAGTGGTCAAGGCCGGCATCGCCAATCGCTGCGCCATGCTCGGGCGCGGCTATATCGAGCTGGTCGCGGTGGTCGACCCGACGCTGGACCTGCGCGGCATTCCGGAAGGGCTGGCGCGCTATGCCGGCATGCATATCGTGGCGTTCGACACGCCGGACCCCGAACAACGCATCGCCGCACTGCGCGAGGCCGGCTTCGCGGCCGAACCCGGCGTGCTGCAACGCTATATCGACACCGCCGACGGGCCGCGCCTGGCCCGCTTCAGCCAGGTGCGCACGCCGCGCCAGGCCATGCCGGAAGGGCTCATTCTGACCTTGCGTCACGAAACGCCGGAACTGCTCTGGCAGGCGCGCTACATGAACCACCCGAATGGCGCGCGCGCGCTGGCCGCGGCCATCGTGGCGGTCGAAGACGTGAACGCCGCGGCGGCGCGCTATGCGCGCTACCTCGGCGTGCCGGGCGAGCGGCGCGGCGGCCAGGCCTGGTTCAGGCTGCGTTCGGGCAGGCTGGGCCTGGTCGACGCCGCCGCGCTGGCGGCGCGCCTGCCCGGCAGCCCGGCGCCGGCCCTGCCGTTTCCGGCGGCGCTGGCCGTCGAAGTGGACGATCTGTCACGCACCGCCGCGGTGCTGGACGACAACCAGGTCGCCTACCGTCGCGCCGGCGGACAACTGACCGTGGCCGCCGGCGACGCGGGCGGCGCGGCCGTCATTTTCTGCGCCGACGCCGAGGCGGCCTTTGCCGGCGCGCCTGGAGAACCCTGAAACAGCAAGCCATCCAGCAGCACCGATATAACCCGTTGCACGAACTCAACAACAGGAGCAGCAGCATGATCGGTATCGAAGACCTGAAGCGCCACGCCCGACGGGGCATCCTGGCCGGCGCGGCCGCCATGGCCCTGGCCACCGCGGGCGGCGCGGCCAACGCGGCGGAGAAAGTCACCTTCGCCTATGGCACCAACATCTCCCTGTCCAACGCGCCAACGCTGATGGCCATCGGCATGGGCTACTTCAAGGAAGCCGGCCTGGACGTGCAGGCCACGTTCTTCCAGGGCGCGGCGGTGATGCTGCCGCAGGTCACGCAGAAACACATCACCTTCGGCTGGATCACGCCCGACCCCCTGGTCATCTCGCGCCAGCCCGGCCGCGACGCCCTGCCGGTGAAGATGTTCTACAACGGCATCTACCTGTCGCCGTTCGAGGTGGTCGTCACCAAGAACAGCCCGGCCCGCTCGCTGGCGGACCTCAAGGGCAAGAAAATCGGCGTGGGCGCCATGTCGTGGGGCAACCTGGCGGTCACCAAGGCGATGATGAAGAAGCTGGGCCTGGAACTGCAGCGCGACTACGAGTTCGTGCCGGTGGGCGTGGGCGCGACGGCCTTTCGCGCGCTGGCCGACGACAAGGTGCAGGCGCTGAACCTGTTCGATACCTTCCACGTGCAAATGGAGCAGATGGGCGCCGACCTGCGCCGCCTGCCGATGGACCAGAGCTACCGCGAGCTGTTCTCCAGCGGCTGGATCGCCCACCAGGACACGCTGCGCGAACGGCCCGAACTGGTGGTGGCCTTCGCGCGCGCGGCCGCCAAGGGCGTGGTGGCGTGCAACGCCAACCCCGAGGCCTGCGTGCAGAACTTCTGGAAGCTGTATCCGGCCACCAAGCCGGCCGACGGCACGGAAGAAAAGAAGCTGGCCGACGCGGTGCAGATCCTGAAGGTGCGCCTGGCCACCATGCTGCCCGAGAAAGGTCCGGCGCAAATGGGCTACTACACCGAGCAATCCTGGCAGGACTATGTCGATGTCCTGCACGAAGGCGGCCAGCTGAGCACCAAGGACGTGGACGTCAAGCCGCTCTATACCAACCAGTTCGTCAAGGACATCAACGACTTCGACGCCGCGGCCGTGGTGTCCGCCGCCAAACAGCTCAAGTAGACGCAGGCTGGAACGCACATGACTTCCCTGAACCTATCCCTGGTCGAGGGCGGGCGGCCGGCGTCGCGGGCCGCCGCGGCCCCCCTCGCCGCCGTCGCCGGCGGCGGCGACGCGCTGCTGACGGCCAACAACCTGAGCGTGGTCTACCGCACCAGCAAGGGCCCCATCACGGCCGTCGACAATCTGTCGCTGCAGCTGGGCGCGGGCGAGTTCGTGTCGGTGCTGGGCCCGTCCGGCTGCGGCAAGTCGACGCTCATCAAGGTGTTCAGCGGTCTGCTCAAGCCCTCCGGCGGCAAGGCGCTGCTCAACGGCACGCCCATCGACGACCCGCGCGGCGACGTCGGCATCGTCTTCCAGCAGCCCACGCTGCTGCCCTGGAAGACGGTGCTGGACAACGTGCTGGTGCCGATCCGGGCCCTGGGCATGAACGTGGCCGAAGGCCGCGCCAAGGCGATGGAGCTGCTGCGCCTGGTCGGACTGGAGAAATTCGCCAGCAACTATCCCAGCGAGCTGTCGGGCGGCATGCAGCAGCGCGTGGGCATCGCGCGAGGCCTGATCCACGACCCGGCGCTGCTGCTGATGGACGAACCGTTCTCGGCCCTGGACACCATGACGCGCGACCGCATGAGCATCGAGCTGCAGCGCATCTGGATGGCCACGCGCAAGTCCGCCCTGTTCATCACGCACAGCATCGCCGAAGCGGTGTTCCTGTCGGACCGCATCGTGGTGATGTCGGCGCGGCCGGGCCGCATCATCCGCGAGGTGACGGTGAACCTGCCGCGCCCGCGCACGCTGGCCACGCTGACCGACCCCGAGTTCACCCGCCTGTGCGGCGAGCTGCGGGAGCTGTTCGACCAGTTGGTGCAATTCGATTAGCCGAGGCGCGCATGTCCAAGTCCGTCAAATCCTTCCTGTATCCCCTGATCACCGGGGTGGTACTGGTGATCCTGTGGTTCGCCAGCATCCGGATTTTCGCGGTGCCGAACTACCTGCTGCCCACGCCCGAGGCCGTGCTCAACGCGCTCCGGATCGGCTATGTCGAAGGCCAATACTGGCCGCATTTCCTGTTCACGCTGCAAAGCACCGTGTACGGCTACCTGATCGGCTGCGGCATGGCGCTGGTGGTGGGCACCGTGCTGGCCGAATCCGAGACCTTCGAGCAGTTCATCTACCCGTACATCATTGCCCTGCAGTCGACCCCGAAGGTGGCCATCGCGCCGCTGCTGCTGGTGTGGTTCGGCTTCGGCATGGCGTCCAAGGTGGTGATGGTGGCGCTGATGAGTTTCTTCCCGATGTTCATCAATACCGTGGTCGGCATCCGGCAGGCCAATCCCGCCATGCTGGACCTGATGAAGGCCTTCAAGGCCTCGCGCAGCCACGTGTTCTTCCACGTCAAGCTGCCTGCCGCCTCGGGGCACATCTTTGCCGGGCTGCAGATCTCGGTGGTGCTGAGCCTGATCGGCGCGGTGGTCTCGGAGTTCATTTCGTCCAGCCAGGGGCTGGGCTACCTGATCCAGTCCGCCTCGGTCAACATGGACGTGGCCACGATGTTCGCCTGCCTGTTCAGCCTGGTGGTGATCGGCCTGACCGGCACCAACCTGATCCGGTTCCTGCACCGCAAGCTGGTGTTCTGGGAGCAATCGACCACCGCCACGGTACAGCCGGAATGAGGAGCAAGGGAAACGCCATGGAATTCCACCAGTGCTATGCGCTCGATTACCAGCGGGCGCGCGACAAGTTCCGCGCCGCGGCGGCCGCGGCCGGCGCGCCCCTGACGCAGTACCTGCACGAAGGCGAAACCGGACCGGACGGCCGGGCCCTGCATACCGATGTCGCGCGCTTTGGCCGCGCCGACGCGCCGCGCCGGCTGCTGGTGATCAGCGGCACCCACGGGCTGGAGGGCTTTTTCGGCTCGGCCGCGCAGATCGGCTGGATGCTGGGCGACGGCCCCGCGTCGCTGGACCCCGATGTGGCGGTCATCATGGTGCACGCCATCAACCCATGGGGGTTCGCGCACCTGAGCCGCACCACCGAGAACAACGTCGACCTGAACCGCAACTTCATCGACCACGACCAGCCGCACCCCGCCAACCCGGATTACGCCATCCTGCATCCGCAGCTGCTGCGCGAGGACTGGAGCAGCGCCGAGGTGGCGGCCGCCCAGCAGGCCATGGAGGACTTCACGGCCCGCCATGGCGAAGACCGCCTGTACGACACCCTGGCGCGCGGCCAGTATTCGCATCCGGACGGCCTGAACTATGGCGGCGCGGCGCGCGAATGGTCCAACCTGACGCTGGAGCGCATCGTGCGCGACCACCTGGCCGGCGCGCGCAAGGTCGCCCTGATCGACTGGCACACCGGCATCGGCGGATACGGCGAACCGTTCTTCCTGTGCTTCAACGAGGAAGGCGGGCCGCTGCACGAGCTGGCCGCGCGCTGGTGGGGCCGCGACCGCATCGTCGGCCAGCGCCCGCACGGCAAGGCGCGTCCCAACTACCAGGGGTTGCTGTTCCACGGCGTGCAGGCCTTGCTGGGCGACGTGCCCATGTGCGGCGCGGTCATCGAGTTCGGCACGCGCGGCTGGCACATGCGCCGGCTGCTGCGGCTGGATCTGTGGCTGAAATTCAAGGCCGACCCCGCCAGCGAGCGCTACGCAATGCTGCGCGCCGACCTGCTGGATTCGTTCTGCCCGTACGACCAGGTATGGCGCGAGGGCACGCTGCGCCATGCGCAGGAAATCACGCGTCAGGCGGTGGCGGGCCTGGCGGCCTGGAGCGAGGCATGACGGCCGCCACGGCCAATCTGGGCGCGCTGTTTTCGCCCGCGCGCGATCCCGCCGCCATTGCCCTTGTCGACCTGGGCGGCGAATCCGGGCCGCGCGAATATACCTATGCCGAGATCGATGCGCAGGCCGACGGCGTGGCACGCGGCCTGCGCGCGCGCGGCCTGCCGGCCGGGGCACGGGCGGCGATCCTGTCGGCCAACCGCATGGAGTTCCTGGCCGCGTACCTGGGCATCATGCGCGCCGGCCTGATCGCCGTGCCGGTGAACTACCGGCTGCCGCCGGACAGCGTCGACTTCATCCTGCGCGACAGCGGCGCCGCGCTGGTCTTTTGCGATGGCCCGCGCCGCGACGCCTACACCGTCGCCTTGCCAAGCGTCGAGTTCAGCGCCAGCGGCGCCGGCGGCTATGCGCGGTTCCTCGACCCCGGCCCTTTCGAGGCGGCGCGGCCCGCCGCCGACCAGCCTGCGCTGTTTCTCTACACCTCGGGTTCGACCGGCCGCCCCAAGGGCGTGAAGATATCGCACGCCGGCTATCTGTGGACGGTGCGCCAGCGCACGGCCAGCACCGACTACGCACGCCACTGCTTCCTGGTGGCCGCCCCGCTCTACCACATGAACGCGCTCAACACGATCAAGCTGGCGCTGGCCGGCCAGGGCCGGCTGGTGCTGATGCCGCAGTTCTCGCCGGCCGGCTACCTGGACGCGATCGAGCGCTACCGCTGCACCTGGCTGACCGCCATCCCGACCATGATCGCGCTGCTGGCGCGCGAGACCGGCGCGCTGGCTGGCGCCGACCTGGCCAGCGTGACGATGGTGCGCCTGGGCTCGGAACCGCTGACGCAGCGCATCGCCGACAACGCGCGCGCCATGTTCCCGCGCGCGGCGTTCGGCAACGGCTACGGCGCGACCGAGACCGGCGCGCTGGTGTTCGGCCCGCATCCGCAGGGGCTGGCGCAACCCGTGCTGTCGGTCGGTTATCCGCATCCGGCGGTGCAGCTGCGGCTGGCCGACGGCGACGACCTCGATGCCGCCACCGGCGTGCTGCAGGTCCGCTCGCCGGCGCTGATGCTGGGCTACCACGGGCTGCCCGACCAGACGGCCGCGGCCATGACGCCAGACGGCTTCTACATCACCGGCGACGTGATGCGGCGCGACGAACACGGCTTCCATTACTTCATCGGCCGCGCCGACGATATGTTCGTGTGCGGCGGCGAAAACATCTACCCGGGCGAAGTCGAGAAGATGCTGGAGCGCCATCCCGCCATCGTGCAGGCGTGCATCGTCCCGCTGGCCGACCCGCTCAAGGGCATGAAGCCGGTCGCGCTGGTGGTGTCGCGCCCCGACGCGACGCTTTCCGAACAGGAGGTCAGGGACTATGCACTGGCCCACGGCCCGGCCTACCAGCACCCGCGCGCGGTCCGCTTCGTCGATGAAATGCCGATCAGCAGCACCGGCAAGGTCAACCGCAGGGCGGCGGCCCTGCTGGCGGCCGAACTGGTCGCGGCCGCGCCCCCCCTTTGACGCGGGGCGGCCACGCCCTGCGCCGATGAGCAAACCCACCCACCCATCTCAACCAGAGTGAGGAAAATCCATGAAGGCAGTTGTCATTCACGGTCACGGCGGTCCGGAAGTCCTGCAATACGACACCGCGTTTCCCGATCCGAAGGCGGGCGAAGGCGACGTGATCCTGCGCGTCAAGGCAACGTCGATCAACTATCACGATGTATTCACCCGGCGGGGGATGCCAGGTATCAAGTTGAACTTTCCGGTCATCATGGGGCTGGACGTGGCCGGCGAGATCGTCGAGGTCGGCCCGGGCGTGCAGGGCTGGAAAGCGGGTGACCGCGTGCTGGTCGACCCGATCAACCGGGCCGAGGGCGGCCTGATGGGCGAGACCGTGCACGGCGGCCTGGCCGAACTGTGCAAGGCGCGCGAGCACCAGCTGATCCGCATTCCGGACGGAGTCAGCTATGAGCAGGCCGCCGCGCTGCCGGTGGCTTTCGGCACGGCCTATCGGATGATGAACACCATCGGCCAGGTGCAGGCCGGCGAGAAGGTGCTGGTGCTGGGCGCCAGCGGCGGCGTGGGCGTGGGATGCGTGATGCTGGCAAAGATCGCCGGCGCGCAGGTGATCGCCTGCGCGAGCAGCGAAGCCAAGATGCAGCGGCTGCGCGAACTGGGCGCCGACCATGTCATCAACTACGCCGACACCGATTTCGCCAAGGCGATCTATGAACTCTACGGCAAGCCGCACCGTCGCAAGTTCGACGGCGGCGTCGACGTGGCGGTCAACTTCACCGGCGGCGACACCTGGGTCAAGTCGATGCGCTGCCTGCGGCGCGGCGGCCGCCTGCTGACCTGCGGCGCGACCGCCGGCTACGATCCGCAGACCGACCTGCGCTTCATCTGGACCTTCGAGCTGAACATCCGCGGCTCCAACGGCTGGATGCGCGAAGACCTGGACGCCCTGCTCGGCCTGGTGCAGTCGGGCAAGATGCAGGTGCCGATCGACCGCGTGCTGAGCCTGCAGGATGCCGGCGAGGCGCTGCGCCTGATCGAGGACCGCGAAGTCATGGGCAAGGTCGTGGTCACGCCCTGACCCTGGAGCGGCGGGCCGCGCGGCGCCAGCCGCGGGTCCGCCCGGCGCCCGGCCAGGAGTAATTACAATGACGATCCGCTTGCCCTCACTGATCGAGGCCGGGTCCGCCACCGCGATGCGCGCCGGCGCAGGCGCGCGCAGCCCATGACGACAACAATGAACAAAACAACCGGTGAACCGGCCGAAAAAGGCCGGCGCGCGTTCTCGCAAGTGCTGGAGAAGCTGCGCGAGATGGTGATCTCCTATGAAATCAAGCCCGGCGAACGCCTCAACGAGGTGGCCCTGGCCGAACGCCTGGGCGTCAGCCGCACCCCCGTCAGGGAAGCGCTGCATTTCCTGGCGCGCGACGGGTTCCTGGCCGAGGCCGGGCGCGGCTATGTGCGCCGCCCGCTCAACCTCAAGGAAATGATCGACCTGTACGAAACCCGCGAAGTGCTGGAAGTGGCATGCCTGCAACTGGCCGCCGGGCGCGCCAGTCCGCAGCGGCTCGATGCGCTGGAGGCCTTCCTGGCCGAAAGCCGCGCCAAGTCGCCCGACCTGCCGGTCACCGAACTCGTCAGTCTCGACGAGACGTTCCACCGCATGCTGGCCGAGATGTCCGGCAACCATGAGCTGCAGCGGATCCTGGACAACGTCAACGAACGCATCCGCTTCATCCGCTGGATCAACATGGAACGCATCGGCCGCGACAAGACCCAGGCCGAACACGCCGCGATCCTCGCCGCGCTGCGCGCCGGCGACATCGCCACCGCGCAGCAGAACCTGCGCAGCCACATCGCCAAGCGCACCGAGCAGATCAAGGAATCCATCGCGCAAGGCCTGGCGCGCATCTACCTCGACGACGACGAAACCTCGTCGGGCGCCTGAGGCCGCGCCGCCCTTCAGGCGCCGAACAGCCAGCGCAGGCTGAGCGCACCCGTGTGCTCGCGGTTGCCGCCGCCATACTGGCCGATATAGGCCAGCCCGATCGCGGCCGAGCGCGACAGCGCCAGCTCGGCGCCCAGGCCGGCCAGCGCCGCGTCGCGCGCGATGGGCGCGCCGGTGGCCGCCAGGGTATTGCCGCCATCGAGCACCAGCGTGGCCTGCGGATCGACATCGCCGAACGCGCGGCGCCAGCCCAGGGCCAAGCGCAGCTTGCCCGGCGCCGGCCCCAGCATGTAGCCGGCCTCGCCACGCAAACCCAGGGTCGTCGTGGTCTGCGTCAGCCGGCTGGGTCCCGCGCTGATCGCCGCCCAGCCGCCGGACTCGACAAAGGCGCGCGTACGCACGTCGCGCCAGGCCAGCGCCGCGAACGGCTCGATCTGCACCCGCGCCGACGCGCGCCAGCGATAACCCAGTTCGCCGAAAAACTGGACGGTGCTGCCATGGGTATCCGCCGTCAGGGTCTGCGACGTGCCGGCCCAATGGAAATGGCGCCTGGTGTCCATGTCGTGCCAGGTATAGCCCGCGCCCGCCACGGCGTTGAAGTCGCCCGCGCCGGCGGGCACGGTACGGGCGCCGTACAAGGCCAGGCTGTAGCTGTTCACGTGCCCCTTGGCGTCCAGGTCGTCGACGCGCGCCGTGCTGCGCGTCAGGCCCAGCACGCCGCCCAGGCGCATGCCGGCGCCCAGCGCGTGCTCGCCGCCCGCGTACACGCCGCTGGTGCGCTGCTTGACGCGCGCCGCGCCGGAGCCGCCTTCGAGCACCTGCCAATTGCTGGCGGCGGCCATCCAGGCGGGGTGGGCGCCGCCGGCGGCCTCCTGGCGCGCCTGCGTCCAGGCCGGGGCGGCAAGCGCCAGGGTTCCCGCCACGCCCAGCAGCGCGGACACGCCGCGGCGCACGGCGACAGGCATCGAATGGGAGGGAAAAGCACCGGGGCCCCGCCGGGACCGGTCAAGACAGACTACGGGGTGCAACGACATCTTGGCGACGCTTCCAGGACTACCCCGGCGCGTGCACGATCGCCAGGCCATGTGATGACGCGCCACGCCAGCCTCGAGCAAGGCCGGTGATCCGCATGCCGCGGCGCGCAAGCGCGTAAGTATAGATAAATAATCAGGCCGGGTTGATGACGCCGCGATGGCGGCGGCGCCCGCGGCCTACTGGCCGGTGTAGCCCAGCAGGGTGCTGACCGTGCGCGCCTCGTCGCGCAGCGCGCGCGCCACCGCGCCGTCGGGCGACGGATCGAAGCCGCCGCTGGCGCCCAGCGCCGTCAATACCGCGCAGGGCCGGCCGGTGTAGTTGTAAAGCGGCGCGGCCACCGCGCTGATGCCGCGCAGATTCGTGTCGCGCACCGCCGCGCAGCCGGCCGCGCGCACCGAGCGTTGCAAGGCGCCGATCGGATCATCGGGATCCAGCTGGGCGCGCTGTTCGGCATCGGCGGCCTGCAGCTCGGCCCGCGCCAGGGCGCGCACGGCGCTTTCGTCCAGCGTGGCCAGCAGCACGCGGCCGGTGGCCGACCACAGCATCGACAGCACCGAACCCGCGCGCACATTGACCGTGACCGGCAGGCCCGGCTCCTCGATGCGCACGATGGTCGGCCCCTTGTTGCCCATGACCGCCACGAAGCAGGTGACTTCCAGCGCTTCGCGCAGCCGCACCAGCGAGGCCTCGGCCATGCGGATGGGATCGGCCTGGCGCATGGCCGACAGCCCCAGCAGCAGGGACTCCAGTCCCAGGTAGTACTGCTGGGTGGCGGCGTCCTGCCCCACCAGCCCGGCCTCCATCAGGCTGACCAGGTAGCGGTGCACCTTGGCCGGGCTTTCCGCCACCTGCGCGGCCAGCGCCGTCAGGCTGGCGCGCCCGCCCAGCCGGCCCAACCCCGTGAGCACGGCCATGCCGGTCTCGGCCGCCTGCACGCGCTGGCGCCGTTCGCGCTGGCGCGCGGGGGGAGTGGAATCGGCGGAACGAGAAACCTGGGGCATCGGAGACAGTTCGGAGGCTGCGGAACCCGCACAGGTTAACCCCCATTGCATGATTACGCAATGCGTATATGATTTACGCAATTGCGCATCGCGCAATTCATCCGCACATACCACGACACGGAGACAAACATGCCCATTTCCACCCTCAAGCGGACGCTGGCGCTGGCCGCCGCGGCCCTGCCGCTGCTGGCCACGCCCACCGCCCAGGCCGCCGACACCTATCCGTCCAAGCCTGTGCGCTGGGTCGTGCCCTACGCGGCCGGCGGCGGCTCGGACTTCCTCGCCCGCACGGTCAGCCAGGGCCTGGCGCCGCGCATGGGCCAACCGGTCGTGGTGGACAACAAACCGGGCGGCAATACCGCCATCGGCGCCTCGGAAACGGCGCGGGCCCAGCCCGACGGCTACACCATGCTGTCGGCCGACAACGGCACGCTGGTGTTCAACCCGGCGCTGTACCAGAAGCTGTCGTACGACGCGGTCAAGGACCTGGCGCCCGTCACGCTGATGGGGCGCTTTCCGATGATCCTGGTGGCCGGCCCCGGGCTGAAGGCCACCGATGTCAAGGGCTACATCGAAGAGGTCAGGGCGCGCAAGGAAGGCATGGACTACGCCTCGGCCGGCGCCGGCAGCCCGCATCACCTGGCGATGGAACTGCTGAAAGTCGAGACCGGCACCAACCTGGTCCACGTGCCGTATCGCGGCGCCGCGCCGGCCCTGGCCGACGTGGCGGGCGGACAGATCCCGGCCATGATGGTGGACCTGGCCGCAGGCGCCGGCTTCATCCACGGCGGCAAGGTACGCGCCCTGGCGGTGGCCAACCCCACGCGCCTGGCGCAATTGCCCGACGTTCCCACGTTCGCCGAACTGGGCTTCAAGAATGTCGAGGCCGCCGCCCTGGTAGGCATCGTCGTGCCGGCCGCCACGCCCGCACCCGTGATCGACACGCTCAACCGCCAGCTGGTGGCCACCATCAACGACCCGGCCACGCGCCAGAAGCTGGTGGACTTCGGCATCGAGCCGGTCGGCAACACGCCCGAGCAATACCGCGACCTGCTGCAGGCCGAGCGCACGCGCTGGCACAAGCTGATCCGCGATCTCGGCATCAAGCTGGACTGATACGCCGCCGCGCAGTCCCTGTTTTCTTTTTTCGGAACGACGTCATGTCCCAGACCTCCTCTCCCGCGCCCGCCACGGGCTGCCCGATCGACCATGCCGCGCCGGCGCGCGCGGGCGGCTGTCCTGCGCACGTCAGCGCCCGCGCAGCCGAGTTCGATCCATTCGGCGATGGCTACCAGCAGGATCCGCCCGAATACGTCCGCTGGGCGCGCGAGCAGGAGCCGGTGTTCTACAGCCCCCGGCTGGGCTACTGGGTCGTGACCCGCTACGACGACATCAAGGCCATCTTCCGCGACAACATCACCTTCAGCCCGTCGATCGCGCTGGAGAAGATCACGCCCACGGGGCCGCAGGCCAATGCCGTGCTGGAGTCGTACGGCTATGCGATGAACCGCACGCTGGTCAACGAGGACGAGCCGGCCCACATGCCGCGCCGCCGCGCGCTGATGGAGCCTTTCACCCCGGAGGCGCTCAGGCATCACGAACCCATGGTGCGGCGCCTGACGCGCGAGTACGTCGACCGCTTCATCGACGACGGCCGCGCCGACCTGGTCGACCAGATGCTCTGGGAAGTGCCCCTGACCGTGGCGCTGCATTTCCTGGGCGTGCCGGAAGAAGACATGGACCTGCTGCGCCAGTACTCGATCGCGCACACGGTCAACACCTGGGGCCGGCCCAAGCCGCAGGAGCAGGTGGCGGTGGCCCACGCGGTGGGCAACTTCTGGCAGCTGGCAGGCAAGATCCTCGACAAGATGCGCCAGGACCCGGACCAGCCAGGCTGGATGCAATACGGCATCCGCAAGCAGCGCGAGTTTCCCGACGTGGTGACGGATTCGTACCTGCATTCGATGATGATGGCCGGCATCGTGGCCGCCCACGAAACCACCGCCAACGCCTCGGCCAATGCGCTCAAGCTGCTGCTGCAGCACCCCGACGCCTGGCGCGAGATCTGCGAGGATCCCTCGCTCATCCCCAACGCGGTGGAGGAATGCCTGCGCCACAACGGCTCGGTGGCCGCCTGGCGCCGCCTGGCCACGCGCGACACCGAAGTGGCCGGCGTACCGATCCCGGCCGGCGCCAAGCTGCTGATCGTCTCGTCCTCGGCCAACCATGACGAGCGCCATTTCGCCGACGCCGACCTGTTCGACATCCGCCGCGACAACGCCAGCGACCAGCTCACCTTCGGCTACGGCTCGCACCAGTGCATGGGCAAGAACCTGGCGCGCATGGAAATGCAGATCTTCCTCGAGGAATTCACGCGCCGCCTGCCCCACATGAAGCTGGCGCAGCAGCAGTTCACCTACGTGCCCAACACCTCGTTCCGCGGCCCCGAGCACCTGTGGGTGGAGTGGGACCCGAGCCTCAACCCCGAGCGCGGCCAGCCGCAACTGCTGGCGCAGCAACAGCCGGTGCGCATCGGCGAGCCGTCCACGCACGCCATCAGCCGGCCGGTGGTGGTGGAGCGGGTCGACCCGGTGGCGCGGGACATCGTCATGCTGACGCTGGCCTCGCCCGACGGCAAGGCGCTGCCGCGCTGGGCGCCGGGCGCGCACATCGACGTGGAATGCGGCGACACCGGCCTGTCGCGCCAGTACTCGCTGTGCGGCGACCCGGCCGACGCCGCGCGGCTGCGCATCGCGGTGCTGAAGGAAGCCGAGGGCCGCGGCGGCTCGGCCTGGATCCACCAGCAGGCGCGGCCGGGGCAACGCCTGCGCATCCGCGGGCCCCGCAACCACTTCCGCCTCGACGAGACCGCCGGCCGCGCCATTTTCATCGCCGGCGGCATCGGGATCACGCCGGTCAGCGCCATGGCCCGCCGCGCCCGCGAACTGGGCATCGATTACGAACTGCACTACAGCGGACGTTCGCGCGCCTGCATGGCCATGCTCGACGAGCTGGCCGCACTGCATGGCGAGCGGCTGCACGTGCACGCCAGCGACGAGGGACGGCGCAACGACTTCGCCGCGCTGCTGTCCCGGCCCGCCGCCGGCGTCCAGGTCTACGCCTGCGGCCCCGAGCGCATGCTGGAGGCGTTGCAGCAGGCTTGCGCGCACTGGCCCGAAGACACGCTGCGGGTCGAGCATTTCCATTCGACGCTGGGTACCCTGGACCCGGACAAGGAGCATGCGTTCGAGGCCGAGCTGAAGGACTCCGGCCTGGTCATCACGGTGCCGGCCGACCAGACGCTGCTGACCGCCCTGCGGGCGGCCAACATCGACGTGCAGAGCGACTGCGAGGAAGGCCTGTGCGGTTCGTGCGAGGTGCGCGTGCTCGACGGCGAGATCGATCACCGCGACGTGGTGCTGACCCGCGCCGAACGCGAGGCCAACGGCAAGATGATGAGCTGCTGCTCGCGCGCCGCCGGCAAGGACAAGCGCATCGTGCTGGAGCTGTAGGCAGCGCCTAGCCGCCGGCCGTCTGGCCGGCTTCGGCGGGCAGGCGCTCCATCAGGGCGGCGCCGTAGCCCGCCACGTCGCGGCGGACCGCCGCGACGGCCGCCTCCACATCGTGCCGGCGCAACGCATCGATCAGCGGCAGGTGCGGATGCTCGTCGTACAGATGGGCGAACGGCTTCTGGTACAGGTAGGTCAGCGAAGGGCCGGTCTGCGCCCACAACCCCTCGATGATGGCCACCAGGTCCGGCATGCCCGACGCGTTGTACAGCGTGAAGTGGAACTCGTAGTTGGTCTTGAGCACGCCCTCGCGCTGTTCGCTGTTCTTGTAGCGGACCATTTCGCGGTGCAGGCGCTCCAGCGTCTTGATCTCGGCGTCCGAAATGCGCGGCGTGGCGCGTTCGGTGGCCAGCACTTCCAGCGTCAGGCGGATATCGCGCAGCTCCTGCAGTTTCTCGCGCGTGGGCGCGGGCACGCTGACGGACTTGCCGCGCGACATGGCCAGCGCGCGCTCGGACACCAGTTGCAGCAAGGCTTCGCGCACCGGCGTCTGGCTCACGCCCAGGCGTTCGGTCAGCGTGCGCAGCGTGAGGACCTCGCCGGGCTTGAGCTCGCCCATCATCAGCAGCTGCTTGAGCTGGCGATAGATGACAGCGGCAATGTTTTCGCGCGCCATGGGCGCGAGCGGCATGTTCATGGAAGGTGGATCAGCGCAAAAAGGGGGCGGTTGACCGATGTTGCCATATTCCCGGCCAACCCGCTATACTTTATAAAATATAAATTACTAAGTAGCCGCGATGGCGCGGCCATGATTCAGGACGAGGCCTCATGAGCACCCTACCCAAGCCCCTTTCCGCCCCGGGGTTCACGCTGGACGGCACCGTGGCCCACGCAATCGTGCGCGCGCTGGCGCGCCACGGCGTGGACACCCTGTTCGGGCAGAGCCTGCCCAGCATGCTGCACCTGGCCGCCGAACAGGCCGGCATGCGCCAGGTCGCCTACCGCACCGAGAACGCCGGGGGCTACATGGCCGACGCGTACGCGCGCGTCAGCGGCAAGCCGGCCATCGTGACCGCCCAGAACGGCCCGGCCGCCACCCTGCTGGTGGCCCCGCTGGCCGAAGCCATGAAAGTGTCGGTGCCGGTGATCGCGCTGGTGCAGGACGTCAACCGCGACCAGACCGACCGCAACGCGTTCCAGGAACTCGACCACATCGCGCTGTTCCAGCCGGTCACCAAGTGGGTGCGCCGCGTCACCGAAGCCTCGCGCATCGAGGACTACGTCGACCAGGCCTTCGCCGCGGCCTGCAGCGGCCGCCCCGGCCCGGTCGCCCTGCTGCTGCCGGCCGACCTGCTGGCCGCCGCCGCGCCCGCGCCGGCCCTGCCGCGCAACGATTCGCTGGGCCGCTTCCCGCTGGACCGCAGCGTGGCCGCGCCGCAGGCCATCGCCCGCGCCGCCAGCCTGCTGGCGCAGGCGCAGCGCCCGGTCGTCATCGCCGGCGGCGGCGTGCACATCTCCGACGCCAGCGCCGCCATGGCGGCGCTGCAGGAAACCGCCCACCTGCCGGTCGCCACCACGGTCATGGGCAAGGGCGCGGTCGACGAACGCCATCCGCTGTCGATCGGTGTGGTGGGCAGCAACATGGGCCCCAACGGCCCCACGCGCTTCCAGCGCCGCCTGATCGCCGAGGCCGACGTAGTGCTGCTGGTGGGCAATCGCACCAACCAGAACGGCACCGACTCCTGGCAGCTCTATCCGAAGAATGCCCAGTACATCCACATCGACGTGGATGGCCTGGAAGTAGGCCGCAACTATGAAGCGCTGCGCCTGGTCGGCGACGCGCGCCTGACGCTGGAAGCCCTGGCCGCCGCCCTGGCCGGCCACGACCTGGGCGCGCGCCGCCAGGCCCGTGCCGGCGTCGAGCAGGCCATCGCGCAAGGCCGCGAAAAGCACCTGGAAGACTCGGCCGCGGTGCGCCTGTCGGACGCCTCGCCGATCCGGCCCGAACGCATCATGCACGAATTGCAGCAACAGCTCGACGAGCACGCCATCGTCGCGGCCGACGCCAGCTATTCGTCGATCTGGATCACGCATTTCCTGACGGCGCTGCGCCCGGGCATGCGCTTTCTGACGCCGCGCGGCCTGGCCGGGCTGGGCTGGGGCTTTCCCATGGCCATGGGCGCCAAGCTGGCCAATCCGCGGGCCGAGGTCTACGCCCTGGTGGGCGACGGCGGCTTCGGCCACGTCTGGTCCGAGCTGGAGACCGCCGCGCGCATGGGCGTGAAGGTCACGGTCATCGTCATCAACAACGGCATCCTGGGCTTCCAGAAGCACGCCGAGAACGTCAAGTTCGGCGCCCATACCTCGGCCGTGGCCTTCGCGCCGGTGGACCACACCGCCATCGCGCGCGCCTGCGGCTGCACCGGCATCCGCGTCGAGGATCCGGCCCAGCTGGCCGATGCGCTGGCGCAGGCCCGCGCCGCCTCGGGCTCGGCGCTGATCGAAGTCATCTGCGACGAAAACGCCTTCCCGCCCATCACCTTCTTCACGCCCGACGCCGGAGTGCAGGCATGAGCGCGCCCCGCATCGCCGTCGTCACCGGCGCCGGGCGCGGCATCGGCCTGGCCAGCGCGCGCGCCCTGCTGGCCGCGGGCAACCATGTCGTCACCATCGATCGCGGCGCCATCGATACCCAGGCGCTGTTCGGCGCGCGGCACGACCGCGTGACCGCCGTCAGCGCCGACGTGCAGGATCTGCCCGCCCTGCAGGCGCTGCAGACGCGCATCGCGGCCGAGCTGGGCCCGGTGTCCATCCTGGTCAACAATGCCGGCGTCTCGCCCAAGCGCCCCGACGGCCGCTCGTCGGGCATCCTCGAAGTCACCGAGGAGGAATGGGCGCAGGTGCTCGGCATCAACCTGACCTGCGTGATGCGCCTGTGCCAGCTGTTCCTGCCGGCCATGCGCGACCAGGGCTATGGCCGCATCGTCAACGTCGCCTCGCTGGCCGGGCGCGCCCGCTCCATCGTCGCGGGCCCCAGCTACATGGCCTCCAAGGCGGGCGTCATCGGCCTGACCCGCGCCATCGCCTCGGAAATGGGCCCATACGGCATCACCGCCAACTGCGTGGCGCCCGGCCGCATCCTCACCGAAATGGCGCAACAGGCCGGCCCCGAAGTGAACCAGCGCTACGCCGAGCAGATCCCGGTGCGCCGCCTGGGCACGCCGGAGGAGGTCGGCGCATCGATCGCCTTCCTGTGCGGCCCGGACGCCGGCTTCGTCAACGGCGCCATCATCGACATCAACGGCGGCTTCTACATGCCCTGAGGCATGTTCAAGCCAACACGACACAGACTTCCCAAGGAGGAGCAATGAAAAACATAAGCAAGTACCTGGCCGGCACCCTGGCCTGCCTGGGCCTGGCCGCCAGCGCGGCCGCGACCGATTTCCCGAAGAACGAAGTGCGCCTGGTGGTGAACTACGGCGCCGGCGGCAATACCGACGTGGCCTCGCGCGCCCTGGCCAAGGGCATGGAAAAGCCGCTGGGCAGGACGGTCATCGTCGAGAACAAGCCCGGCGCACTGGGCACCATCGGCCCGGGCTATGTCGCCCGCCAGGCGCCCGACGGCTACACGGTCGGCGTGGTCACGTACTCCACGCAAGCCATCATGCCGCACCTGATGAAGCTGCCCTACACCATGGACGATTTCGATTTCGTCGCCGGCGTGGGCCGCTACCGCTACGGCATCACGGTACGCGCCGACTCGCCGTACAAGACGCTGCAGGACCTGGTCGATGCGGCGAAGAAACCCAACGGCGTGTTCTTCGGCGCGCCCTCCTCGCCCAACAACCTGGCGCTGCTGGAACTGGGCCGCCTGACCGGCGGCAAATTCGAGCAGGTGTCGTACAAGTCCGGCAGCGAAACCGTGACCGCGTTGCTGGGCGGTCAGGTCGACGTGATCGTGCAGAACCCTTCCGACGTGCTCCCGCACATCCGCGACGGCAAGCTGCGCATGATCGCCTCGGCCAGCCCGATGCGCTGGCCCGAGCTGCCCGAAGTGCCGACCATCAAGGAAAGCGGCTGGCCGGTACAGATCGACTCCTGGATCGGCCTGGCCACGCCGCGCGGCACGCCCGCCGACGTGCTGGCCAAGCTGCAGCAGGCGGCCCTGGCGGCGGTGGCCGATCCCGTCACGCGCGACTCGTTCGAGAAACTGGGGGTGGACCCCGCCGCGCTCAAGGGTGCCGAATACGCCGAGCTGCTGAAGAAGGGCCAGGAAGAAATGGGCCGCATGATCCGCGACGCCAATCTGCCGCGCATCAACTGACCGGCCGCCGGCGGCAAGCGCTGGCGCCCGCCGGGCGCCGGCGCTACGATCAAGGCATGTCAATCTGCCCGCGCACGCGGGCGCAAGGAGATTGCCATGTCACTGATCGTCGCCGCCCGCTTCGATACGTTTCCCGACGTCGAGAACGCCGCCCAGCGGCTGTTCTCGGAGGGCTTCACCAAACAGGACGTCCACGTCTTCTACGTCAACAGCGCCGGCGAGCACAGCCGCTACGCCTATGGCGGAGACCGGCGCTCCGACCCCGACTCCGGCAGGGCCGACATGGGCGCCATCCTCGGCGCCGCCCTGTTCGGCCTGGCCTTCGCGATTGCCGGCGGCTTCATCGTCGCCGGCCTGAACGAATCTACCATCGCCATGCTGGCAGCAGCCGGCGTGGGCGCCTATATCGGCTCGCTGTTCGGCGCGCTCTGGGTCACCGGACACCTGGCGCGCAAGCGCGGCGAGGCCGGGGCGCCGCCTGATCGCGCGGCGCGCCCTCAGTCCAGCTGGCCCTGGCAGACGTACTTGATCTGCATGTACTCGGCCAGGCCATGGCGCGAGCCTTCGCGGCCGTAACCCGAATCCTTGACGCCGCCGAACGGGGCCGCCTCGGCGGCCAGCGCCCCCTCGTTGACGCCGACAATGCCGGTCTCCAGCGCGTCGGCCAGGCGCCAGATGCGCCGCACGTCGGTCGAATAGAAGTAGGCGGCCAGGCCGAACGCGGTCGCATTGGCCGCCGCCACCACGTCGGCCTCGCTGGCGAAGACGGCGATGGGCGCGACCGGCCCGAAGGTTTCCTCGCGAAAGCACGCCATGGTCTCGTCCACCCCGGTCAGCACGGTCGGCGCGTAATAGTGGTCGCCGGCGCAACGGGCCGAGTGGATGCGCTGGCCACCCGCCTGCAGGCGGGCGCCGCGCTCCAGGGCGTCGGCGACGTGATGCTCGATCTTCTCGACGGCGCGCGCGTTGATCATCGGCCCGATCTGCGAAGCCGGGTCGCTGGCCGGCCCGACGACCAGCGCCTCCACGCGCGCCGCCAGCTTGCGCACGAACGCGTCGTGCACGCCGGCCTGCACGAAGATGCGGTTGGGACAGACGCAGGTCTGGCCGCCATTGCGGAACTTGGACACCATCAGGCCCTCGACGGCGGCGTCCAGGTCGGCGTCGTCGAACACGATGAAGGGCGCGTTGCCGCCCAGTTCCAGCGAGACCCGCTTCAAGGTGTCGGCGCTGCGCCTGGCCAGGTGCTTGCCCACGGGGGTCGAACCGGTGAAGGTGATCTTGCGCACGCGCGGATCGTCCAGCCAGGCGTCGGCGACTTCGGCGGCCCGGCCCCGCGAGGCGGTCACGATGTTGAGCACGCCGGGCGGCACTCCCGCCTGCCGCGCCAGGGCCGTCAGCGCCAGCGACGTCAGCGGCGTGTCCTCGGCCGGCTTGCACACGACCGTGCACCCTGCCGCCAGGGCCGGGGCGATCTTGCGGGCGATCATGGCCGCCGGGAAGTTCCACGGCGTGATCGCCGCCACCACGCCGACCGGCTCGCGCAGCGCGAACATGCGCCGCCCTGGCGCCGGGCTGGGGATGAGGTCGCCGTCGGCGCGCGTGGCCTCTTCGGCAAACCATTCGACATAGCTGGCCGCATAGCCCACTTCGCCGCGCGCCTCGGCCAGCGGCTTGCCCTGCTCCGAGGAAATCAGGCGGGCCAGGTCTTCGGCGTTCTCGTGCAACAGGGCATTCCAGCGCTTGATGACCTGCGCGCGGACCTTGGCGGGAGTCCGGCGCCAGTCCGCGAAGGCCAGGTGCGCCGCCGTGACGGCCGCGCTCGCATCGCGGGCGCCGCTGTCGGGCACATGCGCGATCACCTTGCCGGTGGCGGGATCCGAAACCGCGAAGCGCGCGCCCAGCGCCGCTTCGCGCCATTCCGATCCAATCAGGTTGCGGCCAGGCAGCAGCGCGGCGTTGCCGACGGATAGGGGCATGAGGTCTTCCTTTGCAATGTGGGGGAGGCGCCGCGGACCGCGGCGCCGGTTGGCTAGAGCTTGATGCCGGAAGCCTGCACGAAACGCTTCCAGCGCTCGACTTCGCCGATCATGAAGGTCTTGGTCTGCGCCAGCGACATGGCCGGCATCAGCGGCGTGCCCTGGCTCTCGAACTGCCTGACCAGCTCCTGGTTCTCGCGCGCCGACTCGAACGCCTTGCCGAGCCGGTCCACGATGCCCTGCGGCGTGCCCGCCGGCGCCCACAGGCCATTCCAGGTCACGACGGCGAAGTCCTTCTTGAAGATTTCGCTCAGGGTCGGGATGTCCGGCGCCACCGACAGGCGCTGCCCGTTGGTGGTGGCGATGGCGCGCAGGCGTCCGGACTGCACCAGCGGTCCGACGACCGACCAGGGATCGACCGCGTAGGTCAGGCGCTTGCCGATGACATCGGCCATGACGCCCTGGGATCCCTGGCGATACGGCACGTGCAGCACCTCGGGGTATCCCAGCTCCATGGCGATCAGCTTGCAGATGATGTGGCTGGACGTGCCCACGCCGTTGGAGCCGTAGCTGACCGCCTGCTGTCCGGCCTTCATGTGCGCGGCGAGGTCTGCCATCGTATGGATGCCGCTGTCGCCGGCCACCACCACGAACACCGGCACGCTGATCGTGACGGCGATGGGCGCGAAGTCGCGTATCGGGTTATACGAGAGGTCGGGATAGACGAACGGCGCGATCGCATAAGGCGTGGCGGCGCTGTAGAGCAGCGAGTAGCCGTCCGGCGCCGAGCGCGCGATGACCGCCGCGCCCACGTTGCCGCCCGCCCCCGCGCGGTTTTCCACCACCACGGACGCGCCCTTGATCGCCCTGGTGGTGACCTCGGCATACGCGCGGGCCGCGATGTCGGTGCTGCTGCCGGCGGAAAAAGGCACCAGGAACTTGATCGGCCGGTCGGGATAGCCGGCCTCGCCGGCCGGCGAGGCCGCTGCCAGGCGCGCGGCGCCCAATGCCGCGGGCAGCGCGGCCATGGCGCCCAGGAACGCTCTTCGGTTGTATCGCATATTGGTATTCCCCTTGCAGAAGTGATGACTGCCCAAGACCGCCGGTACGTGCCGGCCGTTCAATACAGAATGCTGGGTTGCAGGCGCCGCCCGTCGACCAGGCGCGCGTACGAGAACGCGTCCAGCGACAGGTCGGAGCGCCCCCGCGCGATCCATTGCGCAAGGCAGCGGCCGGCCCCCAGGGAGGAGCTGAACCCATGGCCGCTGAAACCGGTACACAAATACAGGCCCGGCATCCGGGCCACATCGGAGATGACGGGAATGCCGTCGGGCGTGTTGTCGATGACGCCGCCCCAGGCCTGGTCGATCAGGTCCGGCCCCATGCCGGGAAACACCGCTCCGGCATCCTCGTAGGCACTGCGCACCAGGGCCATGTCCGGCGTGGGATCCAGCACCCGATGGCGGGCGTACGGAGGCTTGTCGAGGTGGAAGTAGCGGAACTCGTCCCAGCACTGTGCGAAGAACTGCCTGCCGATCGACAATCTGACGTTGGCCTTGCGCGCGCGGTAGAGCGAGCGGAACTTCATGCCGTAGCGCAGCAGGTCGGGCACGACGTGCATGGTTCCCCGGCCGCTCTTGGCCAGCGTCAGCCCACCGTCCTCGCGATGGCGGAACGAAAAATGCGTCGCTCTTGCCGGCGCCGCGCCGCCGGTGTCGAACTGCCTGCTGCGCGAGGCCGAGGAATGCACCTGCAGGATGGGCAAGGGCAGCTTGTGCTTGCGGCAGAACAGCGAGGACCAGGCGCCGCCGGCCACCACCACCTGGCTGGCGCGCACCAGGCCGCGCTCGGTCTGCACGCCGGCCACGCGGCCGGCCTCGACCAGCAGCTCATTGACCGCGCATTGCTGGATGACCTGCGCGCCGTTGTCCATCGCGTGGCGCGCCAGCAGCGGAATCGCGCGCGCCGGTTCCGCATAGCCGTCGCGCTCGGTGCGGATGCCGCCTATCCAGGGCGTCTTGCTCCAGGCATGGGTCGCATTGGCCTCGCGCGCCGACAGCATCCGGGCCGGCACGCCGCGCGCGGCGGCGGCCTGCTGCCAGCGCTCCCAGGTGCGCAGTTCGGACGGATCGTCGGTCACGAACACCACGCCGGTCTCGCGAAAACCCGCGTCCACGCCCGTATCGGCCTGCACGCCGCGCCACAGCTCGACGCTCAGCCTGGCCAGCTCCAGCTCGCGGATATCGCGTCCCAGCGTGCGGCACCAGCCCCAATTGCGGCTGCTCTGTTCGGCGGCCACCCAGCCCTTTTCGATGACCGCGACCCGCACGCCGAGCCGCGTCAGTTCGTGCGCGGTCGCGACCCCGGCCGCGCCCGCGCCGATGATGGCCACGTCCACCTCGGCCGGCGGCGTGTGGGGCGTGTCGATGCGCAGCAATGCCTGTTTCAGTTGTTGCATGACGGTATATATCGGTAGCGTTGCGATCGGCGCCTCAGGCGCTGGCGGCCTGCAGCTGGGGATAGGCCTTGACCAGTTGCGCGAAAATCTCGTCGATGATTTCCGGCCGCGTGTCCGCGACGTCGCCGCCCAGGCGCTGGTCCAGCGCGTCGAAGATCTTGATCTTCAGGAAGTGGCGCCAGACGGGCGCCACGCCGGCGAGGTGATGGGTCATGCGTTCGTAGCGAGCCAGCGTCCAGACCGCCTCGAAGGCGTCGCGGCCGGCGCCGTGGTCATAATGCGCGCCGGCCGGATCGCGCCCGGCCAGTTCGGCGCGCAACCGCGCCGTGGCATCGCGGCTGACCTCGCCGCCCTCGATGACCACGCCGTACTGCCCGCGGGCATTCTCGACCGACACGTAGCCGCAGCGCACATCGTGCAGCACCCTGGCCGGATCGCGCTGGTAGGGCGAGCCGTAGCCGCCGCCGCCGCAGCCCTCCAGGCGGATCACATCGCCCGGCTGGCATTGGATGAAATCGTGCACGCCCAGGTCCTCCTCGTGGGCGGTGCCGGGGTTGCGCAGAAAGCGCGACACGGTGCCGGCCTTGCCGCCCAGCACGCCCCAGGACGCGAAACGGGACCGGTCGCGGTTGCGCGCGGTGACCGCCGAATTGGGCGTGTACACCTGGAACTCCATGCACGTGCCCAGGCCGCCGCGGTAGCGCCCCGGGCCGCCGCTGTCGGGCACCATGCCGTAGCGGGTGATGCGGATGGGAACTTCGGTCTCGTTGATCTCGACCGGCGTATTGCGCAGGAACGCCACGATGGCCCCGGACGCGTCGGCGCCGTCGCTGTACGGATCTCCTCCCGCGCCGCCGCCCACCGGCCCGATGGCGGCGATGATGGTCTTGCCGTCGCGGTCGGTCGTCTTCACGTTGACGATGCTCATCCCGCCGGCGGGCGAGGCGGGCAGGCGGTCCGGCACCACTTGCGAGAACACCCCCATGGTGGCGTACTGCACCACCTTGCAGGTCAGGCTGCGCATGCCCACCGCCGCCGGCGCCAGCGGATTGACCACCGAGCCCTCGGGCAGGATGCAGCGCGCCACGCGCAGCATGCCGGCATTGAGCAGGATTTCCGGGTTGAGCGAATACAGCACGTAGTTCAGGCCGACCAGGGCCAGCACGTGGCGCTCCTTGCCGCCGGTGGGCATGTTCAGCGACGAGGTCAGCTGCGGATCGCTGCCGGTGAAGTCGAACTCCAGCTCGTCGCCGCGGATGCGCAAGGTGATCGCCACGCGCAGCGGCTTGCCGTTGAGCGAATCCTCGTCGGCGTACTCGGCAAAGAAGTAATCGCCGTCGGGCATGGCGCGCACGATGGCGCGCGCCTGCTGTTCCGAATAATCGAGCATCGCCGCCATGCCTTCCTTGAAGGCCTGCAGCCCGAAGCGCTCGATGATCTCGATGATGCGGCGCTCGCCGGTCATGAGCATGGCCGTCTGGGCCTGCAGGTCGCCCCGGTTCTGCTCGGGCGAGCGCACGTTGAGCTCCATCAGGCGCATCAGTTCTTCGTTGAGCACGCCGCGGCGCACGATCCTGGTGGGCGGAAAGCGTATCCCTTCCTGGTGCACCTCGGTCAGGGTGCGCGACAGCGACGCCGGCACCGCCCCGCCCATGTCGGTGTTGTGGATGTGGCCGCCTACGAAGCACACCATCTCGCCCTGGTAGTACACCGGCTTCCACATCATGATGTCGGGCGTATGCGTGGCCACGTAGCCGCTGTACGCATCGTTGGTCATGCAGATGTCGCCCGGCTCGTAGCCGTCGATCATCTCGATGGCTCCGCTGAAATCCAGGCCCGGGTACCAGGTCGCGCCCAGCGTCTTGGGCGAGGCGAACGTCTGCCCCTGCGGCGTCATGATGGTGCAGGAGAAGTCCTCGGTTTCCTTCACGAACGCGGAGTGCGCGGTGCGCATGAGCGTGTGCGCCATGCTTTCCGCGGCGGCCACGCAGTAGTTCGCGAAGATCTGCAGTACGGTCTTGTCGAAGTTCATGTGATGCCCTGTCCAGATCAGTTCAGTTCGAGCGCGGTGAGTTCCAGGTTGCCGTAGGTATCGACGCGCGCGTCGAAGCCCGGCAGCACGCAGGTGGTGCAATCGTCCTGGGCCACGATGGCGGGACCGCTGAAGGCCTGGCCGGCCAGCAGCTTCTCGCGCCGGTACAGCGGCACGTCGCGGTACTGGCCCTCCAGCCAGATGCGCAGGGTGGATTCGCGCGGCGGCACGCCGGCGCCCTTGGCGATATGGTTGAGCTCGGGCTTAGGCGTCCTGGACGTAATGACCAGCCGCATCGCCACGACCTGCACGCCCGCGCTGGCGTCGCCGTGCCCATACAGCCGCTCGTGCTCCTTGTGAAAGGCCTGGCTCAGGCTGTCGATGGCGCCCGCCTCCAGCCAGGCGCGCTCGACCGGGGTATCGATCTCGAACGACTGGCCGCGATAACGCATGTCGGCGGAAATATCGATCTCGGCGCCGGCATCGGTGCCGACCTCGGCCACCAGCCACGCGCGCGCCTGCGCCTCCAGCTCGCTGGCCGCCTGGGCCAGCGAGCCCACGGTGGTGGCATTGAGATCGCAATACGTGGTACGCACGAAATCGTTCTTCACATCCGCGATCAGCCCGCCCAGCGCGCTCAGCACGCCCGGCGTGGTGGGCACCAGCAGCTTCTGCACCTTCAGGGCCTTGGCCAGGTAGCAGGCCAGCATCGGGCCGGCGCCGCCGAACGGCATCAGGCTGAACACGCGCGGATCGATGCCGAAGCGCGAAATCACCCGGCTCACGCCCGCGTACATGCTGGACACCGACACGTTGACGATGGCCTCGGCGGTCCGCAGCACATCGGTGCCCAGTTTCTCGGCCAGCGGCTCGATCGACCGGCGCGCCGCCTCGACGTCGACCTGCACCGCGTTGTAGCCCAGCTGCTGCGAGCCGATCACGCCCATGACCGCGAACGCGTCGGTAATGGTGGGCTGGGTGCCGCCCTTGCCGTAGCACACCGGCCCGGGCGTGGAGCCCGCGCTCTGCGGCCCCACCTTCAGCACGCCCAGTTCGTCCACCCAGGCGATCGATCCGCCGCCATCGCCCACCGACGACACCGACACCGAGGGGATATGGATCTGGAAATCGCCGATGTACTCGCCCGTGGCGAACTGCGGCTTGCCGTCGACGATCAGGGCGATATCGGCGGTCGTGCCGCCGATGTCCAGGCTCATGCAGTTCGGGATATGGCACAGGTCGGCGATGTAGGCCGCGCCGATCACCCCCGAGGCGGTGCCCGACAGGATCATCTGCACGCAATTGGCCTTGCCGTGCTCGGCGCTCATCACGCCGCCGTTGGACTTGGTGACCTTGAGGTCCACCGGCACCCCGCTCTCGCGCAGCGCGCCCTGCAGGCTTTCCAGGTAATGCGAGACGCGCGGCTGCACGTAGCCCCCGATGGTGGCGGTCAGCGTACGCTCGTATTCGCGGATGATCGGCCAGACCTCATGCGAGCAGGACACGAACATCCCCGGCAGCGCGCGCCGCAGGATCGCCTTGACCTGCTGCTCATGGGCCGGATTGCGGTAGGCATGCAGCAGCGAGACGACCACGCCTTCGCAGCCCGCCTCGCGCAGCGCCTCGGCCGCCGCCAGCACGCTGGCCTCGTCCACCGGCGCGACCACGCTGCCGTCGGCGCCCAGCCGTTCGTCCACGCCGAACACCCGGTCGCGCGAAATCAGCGGCGCCGGCCGCTTGGACATGAGGTGGTACATGTCGGGAATCTTCAGCCGGCCGATGTCCAGCACGTCCTCGAAGTTGCGCGTGGTGATCAGCGCCAGCTTCAGGCCGCGGCGCTGCACCACGGCATTGACCCCCACCGTCGTGCCATGCGTGAAGTACGACACCTGGGCCGGATCCAGGCCATGCCGTGCCTTCAGCTGCTCGATGCCGGCCAGGACTTCGCTGCCCGGCGCGTCCGGGCGGGAGAAGACTTTCAGGGTTTGAATTGTTCGCGTGGATTCATCCAGCACGGCGAAGTCCGCGAAGGACCCGCCGATATCCACTCCGATCCGAAGGCTCATTGGGGCACGTTCCTTAAAGTCGGGAAGCCTGTGGCAGCCCCCCTCTGCTGTCGATGCGGCCATGTTATGGACTCGCACCCCATATGACTAATTGGATTATCATCAGGGTCCATGCAGAATTGATATGACCCATGCTGAACTTTCGCCAGGTCGAGACCTTCCGGGCGGTCATGCTGACGCGCTCCATGACACAGGCGGCCAAGGACCTGCACACCACGCAGCCCAACGTCAGCCGGGTCATCGCCCAGCTGGAGGCGCGCATCGGGTTGCGCCTGTTCGAACGCGTGGCCGGCAAGCTGGTGCCGACCCGCGAAGGCGAGGTGTTCTTCCGCGACGTCGAGATGACGTTCGCCGGCCTGCGCAGCCTGGAAAGCTCCGCCGCCACCCTGCGCAGGCGCGGCACCGGCCACTTGCGCATCTCGGCCGTGCCCTCGCCCGCCCTGGTCACAGTGCCCGAGGCCCTGCAGCTGTTCGCCGAGCGCTTCCCCGACGTCACGGTGTCCATGCACGTGGCCGATTCGATCACGGTGTGCCAATGGACCGCCGCGGGCTACAGCGACATCGGCGTGGCTTCGGACATATTCAGCAGCCCCGGCATCGGCCACCACGTGGCCAGCGAGGCGCTGGGCGTATGCATCGTCCCGGCCGGCCACCGGCTGGCCGCGCTGCCGCGCGCCCTCGCCCCGGCGGACCTGGCCGGCGAGCGCTTTCTCTCGCTCTCGCCCAACGACGCCATGCGCAAGGAAATCGACAAGGTCTTCGCCGCCGCGGGGGACCGCCGCATCCTGTCGTACGAATCGCACTTCGCCGCCGCCATCTGCCACATGGTCGGCCTGGGGCTGGGCGTGAGCATCGCCAATCCGGACGTGGCCGACGGCTTCCGCTCGCTGGATATCGCCATCAAGCCGTTCGCGCCGGACATCCGCTTCTCGACATACCTGGTGTATCCGTCCAGCAGCCCGCTGAGCCTGCTGGCCCAGACCTTCTGCGAATGCTACGAAATCAGCGCCAGCCGCAGGCGGGCGCGGCGCCAGGCGGGCTGAACCCGCCGCGCCCGAAACGGGCGCGAACGCAAAAAAGCCGACACCACGTTTGCGGTATCGGCTTTTGCTATATGCCCCTGCGCCGTGCGGCTTGCGGGCTGGCAACGCACATGGCGCCACCCGGGAAATTCGACCAACGGAAGTTGGTCGGGGCGAGAGGATTCGAACCTCCGACTCCTGCGTCCCGAACGCAGTACTCTACCAGGCTGAGCTACGCCCCGATTTCTTGCTGTCTTGCTTTTTCTTCCCCGGCGCCTGGATTTCGATCAACGATCTCTATTCACCGCGAAAGCGCAGAATTCTAGCAGAGATTTTTGATAAAGGGAAACCGGGAACACAGACAGCGCCTGCCGGGCAAGTTCGGCCTCGTTTTCGGCGGCCTGGCGCGCATGCGCCAGCGCGTCGGTGGCCTGTATGGCCTGGGCCACCGCGGCGAAGTCGGCCTGGCCGGTCTTGATCGCCTCGCGAATCAGCTCGCGCTGCTCGGGCGTGCCCGTCTCCATGACGCGGATCAGCGGCAGCGTGGGCTTGCCCTCGCGCAGGTCGTCGCCCACGTTCTTGCCCAGGGCATGGGCATCGCCGCTGTAGTCCAGCACATCGTCGACCAGCTGGAAGGCGGTGCCGACGTGGCGCCCATAGGCGGCCGCGGCGGCCTCCTGCTCGGGGCTGGCGCCGGCCAGCACCGCGCCGACCTGGGCGGCGGCCTCGAACAGCTTGGCGGTCTTGTAGCGCACCACCTGCAGGTAGCGCTCCTGCGACACATCGGGGTCGTGCACGTTGAGCAGCTGCAGCACCTCGCCTTCGGCGATCACCGTGGTGGCCTGCGACAGGATCTGCATGATGCGCATCGAGTCGGCCTCGACCATCATCTCGAACGACCGCGAATACAGGTAGTCGCCCACCAGCACGCTGGCGGCGTTGCCGAACACGGCGTTGGCCGTATCGCGGCCGCGGCGCAGGTCCGACTCGTCGACCACGTCGTCATGCAGCAGCGTGGCGGTGTGGATGAACTCGACGACCGCGGCCAGCAACTGGTGGTGCGTGCCCTGGTAGCCGAGCGCGCGCGCCACCATCAGCACCATGGCGGGCCGCATGCGCTTGCCGCCGGCGCCGATGATGTAGTCGCCGATGGTGCGGATCAGCACGACATCGGAGTTCAGCCGGTCGCGGATGACCGCGTCGACAGCCTTCATGTCGTCGGCAATAGGGGCAATCAACTCAGGGAGATTCAAGGCGTATCCGACAGGTAAGGGAGCCGGCCGGCGGCTCGCACACTCATACCCGGCGCACGCGGCGCCGGTACACGTCGGCCGAATTATACGGTCTGCCCAGGAGCGGCCGGACCGCTACAGGCCGCGGCGGCGCAGATTGGCATAGAGCGCACGCACGCCGAACGTCCAGGGCGCTATGGCGGTGGCCAGGCCGACGCGATTGACCAGCGCCCCCAGCCGCGGCGAGGCGATGCGCACCAGGTCGCCCGGGCGGTGCGTGAAACCGCGGCCGGCGACGGCGCGGTCCTGGGTGGGCGAAAACATGGAGCCCAGGAACAGCATGAACCCATCCGGATACTGGTGATGGCCGCCGCAGCTCTGGCGCACCAGTTCGAGCGGGTCGCGGCTGATCTCGCGCATATGGCTCGTGGCGTCCAGCACGAAGCCGTCCTCCTGCCCCTCGATGCGCAGCCGCACGTCGGCGCGGCGCACATCGCCCAGCCCGAAGCCGGCGTCGAACAGGCGCACGAACGGCCCCATGGCACACGATCCGTTGTTGTCCTTGGCCCGGTTCTGCAGCAGCGCGCTGCGCCCCTCGATATCGCGCAGGTTGACGTCGTTGCCCAGGGTCGCGCCCACCGCCTGGCCGCGCGCGTCCACCGCCAGCACGATCTCCGGTTCCGGATTGTTCCACTCCGACTCCGGCAGCAGCCCGATCCAGGCCCCGTATCCCACCGAGGCCATGGGCGGCGCCTTGGAAAACACCTCGGCATCGGGGCCGAGCCCCACTTCGAGGTATGGCGACCACATCCCGCGCGCCTGCAGCACGGCCTTCAGGCGCGCCGCCTCGGGCGAGCCCGGGCGCAGTTGCGACAGGTCCGTGCCGATCAGCCCGGCGATGCGCTCGCGCACCGCCGCGGCGCGGCCGGCGTCGCCGCCAGCCTGCTCCTCGCCGATCCGCTCGACCAGGCTGGCCGCGAAGGTCGCGCCGGCGGCCTTGACCGGCTGCAGGTCGCAAGGAGCCAGCATCGCCCCGGCGACGCGGCCGGCCAGCCAGTCGGCCGCCTGCCCCAGGCATTCGCCCGCGGCGCTGCGCGCCAGCGCGACACGGTCGCCGCGATCGAGCAGGTCGGCCAGCGTCGGCGTGACTGCCGTCAGGTCGTACAGCAGCCCGCCCCGCACCGCCACCACGCATGGCCCGTCGACGGGCGCCGGCCGCCACACGCGGCCAACCAGCAAGGCGCGCTCCAGGTCTTCGGGCAAGTCGTCATGAGGTACCGCCATGGCCAGCAATCTCCAAGAGGGCGCCAGGGGCACCGCCGGCCGTTGCAAACGGCAGGGCCGCCAGGAAGAATCGCGCGAGTCTAGGGCCGCGCCCGGCGTCGCGCAAGGCGGCGCCCGCGGCGCGCTGGCGCGCCGCCTGTTGGCCGCACGCCACAGAAGGCGGCCCGCCACAGCCCGCCGCGCCCCCTAAGCCCTTAGCCCAGAACGGCTTTTTGACTTTTCCACAGGGGCGGACTAGAATCGTCGATTCGGTCTTTGGCCGAATTGCGCCTGGATTGCCCGCACCGCACGGTGCCTGGATGGGCATTACTGGGAAACGCGCGGGTGCGCCGGCCAAGCCTGGCGCGCCTTGCGAGAGCCAGTGCTGCACCGCAGGCCCCATGCAAATGCCTGCAATCCACATTTAATTTAAGGATATATCCCATGTACGCGGTCATAAAAACCGGCGGCAAGCAGTATCGCGTTGCCACCGGCGAAAAACTCAAGGTAGAACAGATACCTGCTGACATTGGGCAAGAAATCACCCTGGACCAAGTGCTGTCCGTGGGCGAAGGCGACCAGCTGAAAGTTGGCACGCCGCTCGTCTCCGGCGCTGTGGTCAAGGCGACGGTTCTTGCACATGGCCGGCACGACAAGATCAAGATCTTCAAGATGCGCCGTCGCAAGCACTACCAGAAGCACCAAGGCCACCGTCAGAACTACACCGAGATCCGCATCGAAGCCATCACGGCTTGATACGGCCCGGTACCTAATTAGCAGGAGCTAAACATGGCACAGAAAAAGGGCGGCGGTTCTACCCGGAACGGCCGCGACTCGGAATCGAAACGACTGGGCGTCAAGGTGTATGGCGGCCAAAGCATCCTGGCTGGCTCGATCATCGTGCGCCAGCGTGGCACGCGCTTTCACCCCGGCGTGAACGTCGGCGTGGGCAAGGACCACACCCTGTTCGCCCTGTCCAACGGCAAGGTGCACTTCAGCGTCAAGGGTGCCCTGAACAAACCCACCGTCTCGGTGGTCGCCGCCGAGTAATCGGCCGCGCGTTCCCCGGAACGGCGAGCCCTGCCGCACGCGGCAGGGCTTTTTGTTTTCAGGCAGAATAGCCGGAACCGCACGGCCGCGCGCCGGCGCGGCGCAACATCCGCCCGCCTGGCGGGCAGACACCGAATACCACCATAGATCATGAAATTCGTAGACGAAGCCACCATCGAAGTCATCGCCGGCAAAGGCGGCAATGGCGTGGCCAGCTTTCGCCGCGAAAAATTCATCCCCAAGGGCGGCCCGGACGGCGGTGATGGCGGACGCGGCGGCAGCATCTATGCCGTGGCCGACCGCAATATCAACACCCTGATCGATTTCCGCTACGCCCGCCTGCATCGCGCCAAGAATGGCGAGAACGGTCGCGGCTCGGATCAATACGGGGCAGCCGCCCCCGACATCACCCTGCGCGTGCCGGTGGGCACCGTGGTGCACGACGCCGATACCGGCGAAGTGCTGTTCGACCTGGACCGCCACGACCAGAAGGTTACGCTGGCCGCGGGCGGCGCCGGCGGCATGGGCAACATCCATTTCAAGTCCAGCACCAATCGCGCGCCGCGCCAATGGACGCCCGGCAAGGAAGGCGAACAGCGCCGCCTGCGCATGGAACTGAAGGTGCTGGCCGACGTCGGCCTGCTCGGGCTGCCCAATGCCGGCAAGTCGACGCTGATCAGCCGCATTTCGAATGCGCGGCCCAAGATCGCCGACTACCCCTTCACGACGCTGCACCCCAATCTCGGCGTGGTGCGCACCTCGCCCTCGCGCAGCTTCGTGGTGGCGGACATTCCCGGCCTGATCGAAGGCGCCTCCGAGGGCGCCGGCCTGGGCCATCTGTTCCTGCGCCACCTGGCGCGCACGCGCGTACTGCTGCACCTGGTCGATATCTCCAGCCCCGACCCGGAAGCCGACCCCATCGCGCAGGCGGTCGTCGATGCCAACGCCATCGTCGAAGAACTGCGCCGCTACGATCCCGAGCTGGCCGCCAAGCCGCGCTGGCTGGTGCTCAACAAACTGGACATGGTGCCCGACGCCCAGGACGCCCAACAGCGTTTCTGCGCCGAGTTCGGCTGGACCGGCCCGGTCTTCGCGATCTCGGGCCTCAATGGCGAAGGCACCCAGGACCTGATCTGGGCCCTGCAGGACTACCTCGACGCCGAAAAGCGCAAGGACCAGGACGCCCAGGACCAGGCCGACGGCACCTATGTGTTCGAAGATCCGCGTTTCGACGCCAGCCGTGGCGGCGCCGCGCCCTCCACGCCGCCTGGCGGTGACGAATAACCCTTTCCCGCACTCCGTCACCCGCCGCGCAATGCGCGGCAGCCCTCGAAACGCCATACCCGGTCATCGCCATGACTGCCCAAACCTCTGCCGTTTCTGTCATTTCCGCGGCCAATCGGCTGGTCGCAAAAGTGGGTTCCTCGCTGGTCACCAACGAAGGCCGCGGCCTGGATCGCGCCGCGGTAGGCCACTGGGCCGCCCAGATCGCCGCCCTGCACCAGCAGGGCAAGCAAGTCGTGCTGGTTTCCAGCGGCGCCATTGCCGAAGGCATGGCGCGGCTGGGCTGGCGCAAGCGCCCTTCGGCCATGCACGAATTGCAGGCGGCCGCCGCCGTGGGCCAGATGGGCCTGTGCCAGGCTTATGAAGCCGCCTTCGCCGAGTTCGGCCTGCGCACCGCGCAGATCCTGCTGACCCACGAAGACCTGGCCGACCGGCACCGCTACCTCAATGCGCGCTCGACCCTGTTCGCCCTGCTGCGACTGGGCGTGGTGCCCATCGTCAACGAAAACGACACCGTCGTCACCGACGAAATCCGCTTCGGCGACAACGACACCCTGGGCGCCCTGGTCACCAACCTGATCGAAGCCGATGCGCTCATCATCCTGACCGACCAGCGCGGCCTGTACGAAGCCGACCCGCGCCGCGATCCGGCCGCGCGCTTCGTGGCGCATGCGCAGGCCGGCGATGCCGCCCTGGAAGCCATGGCCGGCGGCGCCGGCAGCGGCGTGGGCACCGGCGGCATGCTCACCAAGATCCTGGCGGCCAAGCGGGCCGCCCATAGCGGCGCCCATACCGTCATCGCCTCGGGCCGCGAACGCAATGTGCTGACCCGCCTGGCGCAAGGCGAATGCATCGGCACGGAATTGCGCGCGGTGCTGCCGGTATGGTCGGCGCGCAAGCAATGGCTGGCCGACCACCTGCGGCTGCGCGGCCGCGTGGTGCTCGATGATGGCGCCGTGCACGCCCTGCTGCACGAAGGCAAGAGCCTGCTGCCCATCGGCGTGGCCGAAGTCCAGGGCGAATTCGAGCGCGGCGACGTAGTGGCCTGCGTCGACATGCATGGACGCGAATGCGCGCGCGGACTGATCAATTATTCGTCGGCCGATACCCGGCGCATCCTGCGCCAGCCATCGAACCAGATCGCGCGCATCCTGGGCAGCATGACAGACCCGGAACTGATGCACCGCGACAACCTGGTCGTTACCTGAGCCGCCGGGCCGCCCGGCAACATTGGCCAACATGCCGGGCAGGCCACCCTCCGATCTGTCTCGTATTCCTGGCCATCATTGGCAGTCCGCGTGTAGGTAAATTCCGTGCGCACCTCATGCCCCGGGTAGCCTTGACCAGACAGTACGGGCTGCGGCCCCCACGCGCCAGATCAGCCCGCGTCGCTGTCGGCGATGAACAGATACCCCCAGCGCCGCACCGACAGCAAGGGCAGGTTGATGCCCATGCGCTGCGCCTTGGCGCGCAGCCGCGAGACCATGACGTCGACGTTGCGCGACAGGCCAGCGGCCGCCTCGTACGACGCGACATGCGAAGAATGGGCCGTCCACGAAGGCAGCACCTCGGACGAGACGGGCGCGCCGTCCCGCGGGCCGCGCTGCCTCAAACCGCAGGCAAGCTGTTGGCGCGCCAGGCGATGACCGGGAGCGGCCAGCAGGCGCGCCATGAACTCGCGCTCGGCCACGGTCAGGGGCAGGCGCACGCCGCCAGGCCCCGCCAGGACCCGGCCGGCATTGCTCAGGTACCAGGCGCTGGCCGCGGCGGCCGAGGCCGTGCCCCGGCGCGCGAACGCGCCCACCATCGCGGCCACCTCTTCGACTTGCGTCTCGATCGGCAAGCATAGGTCCACGCCGGCGCGCATCATCGCGATACGCTCCGGCAGGCCGCCTTCGGACAGCAAGGCGACCACCACCGCAGCGGGCACGCTGGTGCGGGTGGTGCGCACCAGGCCGGACAGCGTGCCGGCAACGCCGCACAGGGCCACCGCATCGGGCGGGTGCATGGCCAGCAGCCGCGCCAGCGCATGCTGGCCCTCGCACCAGTCGACAGTCCAGCCGGCCTGCCGCCAGCCAGCCTCGAGCCGGACACGCGCTTCGATCATCACGCTGCTGAACGCCAACAATATGCGGCCGGCGCTGGAATCGTCAGGAATGGAATAGGTGGACATTTCAACACTAACGTAATAAATTCAACCACCATAGTGCTTGATTCGCACGATTCAATCAGGCCGTGAAGACATTTTCAGACCGATTGAAACATGCGCGGGCACTGCGTTCGCTAACGCAACAGGATCTGGCGCGCGCCAGCGGCCTGTCGCAAAGCGCGGTAGCCAGCTACGAGAACGGCCAACGGCAATCCAGCCGTTCGGTTCGCAAGCTGGCGGCCGCCCTGCAGGTGAACCTGGACTGGCTGGAGACCGGCAAGGGCTCGATGGAGGGCCTGGCCGACTACAGCCCTTCGCCCGTTGGCGGCGCTTATTACCTGATGGAACCGGGCAGTGGCGAAACGCCGCCGCGCGCACTGCCGCCGTGGCCGTTCGCGACCATTGCACGTGCGCAGTACGAAGCGCTGGCCGCCCGCGACAAACGCCTGCTTGAACAGATGCTGCGCAGCTTTGTCGAAGCCTGCCATGCCGAATACGCCGACGGCCGCGGCCGTTCGCGCAAGCACTGATGCAAGCGCCGATGCTGGTGTGCGCCTCGCGCCCGCCTGGAACCGAAGTCCGAGCATATCAACACTAAAGTAATTTTCCAACTACCATAGTACTGGATTGGCAAGATTCAATCGGCCAGTGAAGAAATTTTCGGACCGATTGAAGCATGCTCGGAGACTGCGCCAGCTCTCGCAGGAAAACCTGGCGCACATCAGCGGTCTGTCGCAAAGCGCCGTGGCCAGCTACGAAAATGGGCTGCGACAATCCAGCCGCTCGATGCGCAAGCTGGCCAGCGCCCTGCAGGTGAACCTGGACTGGCTCGAAACCGGCGTGGGTCCGATGGAGCTCGACGCCTATCCCAGCGGCCAGGCGGCCAGGCGCCCCGGCCTGATGGAACCGGACGGCGAGCGCGCGACCGCCGCGCGGCCGCCCCCGCCATGGCCGTTTCGCGCCGTCGCCCACAGCCGCTACCAGGCGCTCAGCGCCCGCGACAAGCTGCTGCTCGAGCAGCTCGTGCGCACCTTCATCGACGCCTGCCATGCGGACTACGGCCGCGCGCCGCCGTGGCCACGCGAGCGCTGAACGCGGTCCGCGATATGGAATAATGCCCCTGCCGCGCCCCGCCGGGCGCGCGCCTCTATTTCAGCGAGATACATGCCGCCCCCCTCCCGCAAGCCCGCGGCGCCGCGCCGCGTCCGTCGACCCGCCGCCGCCCCCGTCCCGCGGCTGGCGCCGGTGGCCGGGCCGGGCCGGCTGATCGACGAAGGACTGTCGTTCTACGAAGCGTCGCTGGCCGGCAAGGCCGAGCGCTACGGGCGCGGCGAAACGCCGCACACCATCCACGTATGGTGGGCGCGCCGCCCGCATTCGGCCATGCGCGCGCTGGTCTACGCCGCCTTGAGCGCGCCCGCCGACAAGCGCGCCGCGGCACGCCTGTCCGAACTGGGCGCCACGCCCGTGCCGCAACCCGGGCTGCTGGCCGAGGCCGCCGCGGAGCTGGCCAGCCAGTACGGCGGCGCGCCGCGCGTGCTGGACATGTTCGGCGGCGGCGGCACGATTGCCTTCGAGGCGGCGCTGCTGGGTTGCGACGCCCACTCCATCGACGTCAATGAGCTCGCGGTATTCCTGCAGCAGGCCAACCTGACCTACGGCGCCACGCTGGACCATGGCTTGCTCAAGCAGCTGGCGCAGCGCCATGGCCAGGCGGTGCTGCAACGGCTGGCCCGGCGCACCGAGGCCCTGTATCCGCTGCGCGGCCGCCTGGCCAGCCAGGCGGAAAAGCCCATCGTCTACCTCTGGACCTACCGCCATCCCTGTCCGCAGTGCGGCTACGCCTATACGCTGTCGCGGCGGCCCTGGCTGTCGAAGAAGGCCGGCAAGGCGCTGGCCATGGTGGCGGCGCCCGGCCCCGATGGCGACGGCGTCGACATGGTGTCCCTGCCGGATGGCGAGCCGCCCCCATCCCGCTGGGCCGGACGCGGCGCGACGGCCTGCCCGCGCTGCGGCGCCGCCGCCACGCCCGGCATCGCCGACAGCGCCGACCATTGCGCGGCGGTGGTCACGTCGGCCGGCGTGGGCAAGCAATTCGCCCTGCGCGACGATGCGCTGCCCGAAGCCGCCCTGCTGCGCGAGCAGGAAGACGCGCTGCTGCGGCGCACCGGCCTGGCACTGCCCGCGACCACCCTGCCGGCCTGGTCGGGCATCGTCAACCCGGCGCTCTACGGCATGCGCGGCCACGCCGATCTGTTCAATCCGCGTCAGCGCCTGGTCACGCTGATGCTGCTGGAGGAACTGCTGGCCGAACATCGTGCGCTGCAGGCCGCGCATGGCGCCGATGTCGCGCGCTTCGTCAGCGCCGCGCTCGGCGGCCTGATCGACCAGATGGTGGATTGGAACTGCCGCCTGTCGATGTGGATTCCGCAGAACGAGCAGGTCGGACGCGCCTTCTGCGGCCCGGGCGTGGCCATGCTGTGGGACTATGCCGAGGTCGACCCGGTCGGCGCCGGGCCGGGCAACCTCCACGCCAAGCTGGAGCGCATCTGCGCCGGCATCGACGCGCTGGCGCTGCTGCGCCGGCCGGTGCGGGTGCAGCGCGCCTCGGCCGCCGCGCTGCCCTATCCGGACGACAGCTTCGACGCCATCGTCACCGACCCGCCCTATTACGACAATATTTTCTATAGCGTACTGGCGGATTTCTTCTACGCATGGAAGAAACCGCTCATCGACGCCATCGAAGGCCGCCCAACCGCGCCGCCCCATGCGCCCACCGCCAACGGCGGCCATGACGAGCTGGTGGCCTCGCGGCAGCGCGCCGGTGGCAGCGCGCGCGCGGCCCACGACGAATACTGCGCACGGCTGGGCCAGGCGCTGCGCGAAGCAGCCCGGGTGCTCAAGCCCGACGGCCTGCTGGCCTTCGTCTACAGCCATGCCTCGGTGCTGGGCTGGGCCGCCCTGGTGGCGGCCTTCCGCGCCGCGCCGTTCGCGATCAACAGCGTGCAACCGTTGAGCATCGAACGCAAGGCGCGCCCGCGCGCCATGACATCGGAGGCCGTCAATACCTGCACCACTTTCGTGGCGCGCCGCGCCCAGGCGCCCCGGCCGGTGCTGGCGCGCGCGGCGCTGCAGGCGCAGTTCGACGCCATCCTGCGCGGCGGCCTGCATCGCAGCCTGTTGCGGGCCGGCTGGCACGAGCACGATGCCGGCGTGGCGCTGATCGCCCAGGGCGTGGCCCTGCTGGCGAACTGCGCCGCCGTGGAAGACGCCGACACCGAGGCGCTGATCGCCGACATGGCCGGCCAGGTCAGCGCCCTGCTGCCCGGCTTCTCGATCAAGCAGCGCGCCTCGCTCTAGCGCGCGCCGCGCCTAGGCGCGCGCATCGTCCAGTTGCAGGGTCAGCTGGCGCTGAGCTCCGCGCATCAGGTCCACGCGGGCCTGGATCTTCTTGCTGACCAGCAGTTCCGCAATGGCCTGCTCGCGGCTGAGCCCGCGAATGCGCTGCGCCTCGGCGTCCCAGTGGGCGATCTCGTCGTCGAACTGGCGCTGCAGCAACTGGCGCCGCGCGGCGTAGCTGTCGCGCAGCGCCTGCTCGGACTGGCCCGCCAGGCGGGCTACCAGCTGGTTCAACCCATGCCAGTACTGGCGCGCCTCTTTCCAGGCCGCCGTCTCCAGGCCGGCGCGCGTGCCCGCGTACTCCCACAGCTGGCGATAATCGCGGCCGGGCTGGTGGTGCCGCACCAGGAATGCCAGCTGTTCGAACGACAGCAGCAGCACGTTGTTGTCGATCGCCTGCGCGTACAGCTGGCTGCGGCTCAGCGGATACTGGAACGACGGCGCCAGCAGCACCGAATAATCGGCGCTGTAGCCGGCGCCCTGGCGCCACTTCTTCAGCGACGGTACCTTGTAGTCCTTGGGATTGAGGGCCGTGCGGCTCAGGCGGAAGATCTTGCCATCGCCCACGATGCGCTGGTCGCCGCATTCCGCGTAAACGTCCGCGGCGTCGCTGCGTTCGGCCAGCACCCGGGCCTGGAAGCCGAGCTCGCCCAGCGCGCAAGCCAGCAGCACGTCGCTGTATTTGGCCAGCAGCTTTTCTTCCGACGAGTCATGGCCGATGCATTCGGAAATCACGCCGCCGTGCTGCAGGTGTTCGATGATCTGGTCGCGCGTGCAGGCGCGGATGGCCGCTTCCAGGCGGGTGCAACGCGCGGGAAAGTCGAGGGCGGCGTCGGCGCACAGGCGCACCACGGCCGCCACGACGCCATCGTGCAGCAAGGGATGGGGCAAGGGATGAGAAGTGGTAAGCATAGGGGGGCACTGTACAACACGCTTGCCGCCGCCATGGCGGGCCGCCCCACGGGTTCGCCCGCCCATGAAAAAGGCAGCCCCGCGAGGCTGCCCCGGTTGCGCCGGCCGGCCGCGAACGGCCGGCCCGGGCTCAAGGCTTGGGAGCCGGCGCGGCCGGTGCCGGTGCCGCCGGCGCGCCGGCCGCGGGTGCGCCGGAATCGCCGCGGATCTTGGCGGCGATTTCCGAAGCCGCCTTGGCCGACGGCACGCCGAAGGCCAGCACGCCGCGATTCAGGGGTTCCGCGATGCGCGGGGCGGCGACCAGTTCGCGATCGATCACCAATGCCAGCATATTGCCGATATTCTTGCTGCTGATGTCATTCAGCTTGCGCGCGCCCGCCTCGGTGAAGCGCAGGCCCACGAAGTTCTGGCCCTGGCGGTCGACCAGCGCGGCGGCCTCGGTGAGATCGGCGCGGGTCAGGACCGGCTGCCGTTGCATGTAGAGCGAACCATCCGGCACCTTGACTTCCATCAGGCCTTCGCCGGCCTTGGCCTGGGCCACGTAGAACTCGACCGACGCCGCGCTTGCCTGCTGCGAGGAAGCCTGGTCCGCCGGCGTGGCCGCCTGGCCGTCGGTCTTCTTGGACGCGGTGGTGCACCCGGCCAGCACCAGCGTGGAAAAAGCCAGCGTGTAAGCCAGTTTGCGAATGGTCAGTTGCATGATGGTTTCCTTCTTCAGTTTGCAGAGAGGCTGACGCGCCGGACGCACTGGCCACGGCGTTACAAAAAAGTGTACAGGTCCCCACGCAAGGCCGATAGTCGAGACTGCTTCCAGATGTAAAGACGCAATACGGCCTATACTCCAGGATCACGCAGGGGTACTCGCTGTCCCGCCTTCACGGCCGGCAGCGTGTTGAGAGAGTCCCTTCGTACCAGTACGGATAATGCCGATGCTGGGAGCGTATTCCAGATGCCGGCCCTCGCGCCAGCACGGAATCCATCCCGATTCGGCTCCAAACCTTCTTGATTGGAGCTTTCCATGAACGCGAACCCCAAGTTCCTGGCCGCCACCGCCGAGGTCGACGCCGCCGCCGTCGCGCCGCTGCCCAAGTCCCGCAAAGTCTACGAAACCGGCTCGCGCCCGGATATCCGCGTGCCGTTTCGCGAAATCGAGCAAGCCGACACGCCCACCATGTTCGGCGGCGAGAAGAACCCGCCCCTGACCGTCTACGATACCAGCGGCCCGTACACGGACCCGCAGGCCAGCATCGACATCCGCCGCGGCCTGCCGGCCCTGCGCCGGGCCTGGATCGAAGAGCGCGGCGACACCGAGGTGCTGGACGGCCCGACCAGCGACTACGGCAAGCAGCGCCTGACCGATCCGAAGCTGACGGCGATGCGTTTCGACCTGCAGCGCCCGCCGCGCCGCGCGCGCGCCGGCGCCAACGTGACGCAGATGCACTATGCGCGCCGCGGCATCGTCACGCCCGAAATGGAATTCATCGCGCTGCGCGAGAACCTGCGCCGCGAGCACTACCTGGAGACGCTGCGCGCCAGCGGCCCGGATGGCGAGAAACTGGCCAAGCGCCTGCTGCGCCAGCATCCGGGCCAGTCGTTCGGCGCCGCCATCCCGTCGGCCATCACGCCCGAGTTCGTCCGCGAGGAAGTCGCCCGCGGCCGCGCCATCATCCCGGCCAACATCAACCACCCGGAAATCGAACCGATGATCATCGGTCGCAATTTCCTGGTGAAGATCAACGCCAACATCGGCAACTCGGCCGTCAGCTCCGGCATCGGCGAGGAAGTCGAGAAAATGACCTGGGCGATCCGCTGGGGCGGCGATACGGTCATGGACCTGTCGACCGGCAAGCACATCCATGAAACGCGCGAATGGATCATCCGCAATTCGCCGGTGCCGATCGGCACGGTGCCGATCTACCAGGCGCTGGAGAAGGTCGACGGCAAGGCCGAGGAGCTGACCTGGGAAATCTTCCGCGACACGCTGATCGAGCAGGCCGAGCAGGGCGTGGACTACTTCACGATCCATGCGGGCGTGCGCCTGCCCTTCATTCCCATGACGGCCGACCGCATGACCGGCATCGTCTCGCGCGGCGGCTCGATCATGGCCAAGTGGTGCCTGGCGCACCACAAGGAGAGCTTCCTGTACGAGCGCTTCGAGGAAATCTGTGAAATCATGAAGGCCTACGACGTCAGCTTCTCGCTGGGCGACGGCCTGCGCCCCGGCTCGGGCTACGACGCCAACGACGAGGCGCAGTTCGCCGAGCTCAAGACCCTGGGCGAGCTGACCCAGGTGGCCTGGAAGCACGACGTGCAGGTCATGATCGAAGGCCCCGGCCACGTGCCGATGCAGATGATCAAGGAAAACATGGAACTGCAGCTCAAGCACTGCGACGAGGCGCCGTTCTATACCCTGGGCCCGCTGACCACCGACATCGCGCCCGGCTACGACCACATCACCTCCGGGATCGGCGCGGCCCTGATCGGCTGGTACGGCACGGCCATGCTGTGCTACGTGACGCCCAAGGAGCACCTGGGCCTGCCCAACAAGAAGGACGTCAAGGACGGCATCATCACCTACAAGATCGCCGCCCATGCCGCCGACCTGGCCAAGGGACATCCGGGCGCGGCCATCCGCGACAACGCGCTGTCGAAGGCGCGCTTCGAGTTCCGCTGGGACGACCAGTTCAACCTGGGCCTGGATCCGGACACCGCCAAGGAGTTCCACGACGAGACCCTGCCCAAGGACTCGATGAAAGTGGCGCACTTCTGCTCGATGTGCGGGCCGCATTTCTGCAGCATGAAGATCACGCAGGATGTGCGCGACTATGCCGCCGCACAGGGCGTCAGCGAAAAGGACGCGCTGCAGCAGGGCATGCAGGAAAAGGCGGTGGAGTTCGTCAAGAAGGGCGCCGAAGTCTATCACCGGGCCTGAGCCCGCCAGGCGTGACACCGGGCGCCCCACGGGGCGTCCGGCATGGCGGATCGACGGCCGCCGCCGGCGCGCGCGGGGCTACAGCAGCTTGCCCGGGTTCATGATGCCGGCCGGATCCAGCACCCGCTTGATCTCGCGCATCAGGCGCAGCTCCAGCGGATCCTTGCTATGCAGGAAGTGATCGCGCTTGAGCTGGCCGATGCCATGCTCGGCGCTGATGCTGCCGCCATAGCGCAGCACCTCGTCGAGCACCAGGTCGGTCACGGCATCGCCCTGCTCGGCCGCCCACTCGCGCGGCGCGCCGGCCGGACGCGACAGGTTGTAGTGCAGGTTGCCGTCGCCGAAATGGCCGAAGATGAACGGCCGGATATCCGGATAGCGTTCGCGCACGCGCGCCTCGGCCGTTGCCATGAATTCGGGAATGCGCTCGATCGGCAGCGACACATCGTGCTTGAGGTGCGGCCCGTCGGCGCGCTGCGCCTCCGAGATTTCCTCGCGCAGTCGCCACAACGTCTGCAATTGCGCCAGCGAAGCCGAGACGGCCGCATCCAGGCACAGCTCGCGCTCCAGCGCCGCGCCGATCACCTCCTCGACCAGGGCATTGAGCGCGGCCTCGCCGATCGTGTCGGCCAGCTCGACCAGCACGTAGGCGGGATAGCGCTGCGCGAACGGCTCGTGCAGGCCGTCTACGTGCGTGAGCACCAGATCCAGGCAATCGCCGCTGAAATACTCGAAGGCCTGCAGGCGCGCGCCGCATTGCTCGAACAGCAGTTCGTACAGCCGCAGCGCCTGGCGCGGCGACTCCACCGCCGCCAGCACCACCGTGCGCGTGTCGGCGCGCGGAAACAGCCGCAGCGCCACGGCGGTGATCACGCCCAGCGTGCCTTCCGAGCCGATCAGCAATTGCTTGAGGTCGTAGCCGGTGTTGTCCTTGCGCAGCGTGCGCAGCCCATGCAGGATTTCGCCGTTGGGCAGCACCGCCTCCAGGCCCAGCACCAGTTCGCGCGCCATGCCGTAGCGCACCACGTTGACGCCGCCGGCATTGGTGGCGACGTTGCCGCCGATCTGGCTCGAATCCTCGGCCGCCAGCGACAGCGGCAACAGCCGGTTGGCGTCCTGGGCGGCGCGGCGCAGGTTGCCCAGGATGCAGCCGGCCTCGGCCACCATGGTGTTGGCCACGGTATCCAGCGCACGGATCGCGTTCATGCGCTCCAGGCTGAGCACCACGTTGGCCTGGGCCGCATCCGGCGTGGCGCCGCCGCACAGGCCGGTATTGCCGCCGCGCGGCACCACCGGCACGCCCGCCTGCTGGCACAGCGCCAGGCAGCGCGCCACCTCGTCGGTCGTGCGCGGCCTCACCACGGCCTGGGCCTGGCCGCGGTAGATGCCGCGCCAGTCGCTCAGCCAGGGCTCGATATCGGCCGGGCTGGTCGCCACCACGTCGGCGCCCAGCGCCTGGGCCAATCGTTGCGGAAATTCGGATGCGCTCATGTTCGGGGCCGCACGGTCAAAGGTTCATGTCGAGCTGCAGGCGCGCCGCCGCGCCCAGCAGATGATGTTGCGCCGCCGCGCGCGCCGCCTCGGGCTGGCCGCGTTCGATGGCGCGGTAGATCGCCAGGTGTTCTTCGTGCACCGCGTGCACGGGGTCGCCCTGGCGCCGCGTATTGGCGCGCGCGGTCTCCACCGCCTGGCGCAATTGCAGGTTGAGGTATTGCAGCAACTGCAGGTAATAGGGGTTGGCGGTCGCCGTGGCGATGGCCACGTGGAAACCCACGTCGTGGGCCACGCCCTGCTCGGGTTCGATGGACTCGTGTTGCAGCGCCTGCAGGGCCTGCCGCATGCGGTCGAGATCGGCGGCGCCGCGACGGCGCGCCGCCAGCGCGGCCGCCCCGCCCTCGAGCTCCATGCGCAGCTCATACACCCGCGCCAGATGCGCGCGGTCCAGGCCGCCCGCGGGCACCTGGAAACCGCCGGCCGGGGTGCGGGCCACCACCGTACAGCCCGAACCCTGCCGGCTTTGCACCAGGCCCTGCGCGCGCAGGCGCTCGGTCGCCTCGCGGATGACCGCGGCGCTCACGCCGTATTGCTGCGCCAGCGCGCGGCCGGTCGGCAGCTTGGCGCCGACGGCGTAGGCGCCATCGGCGATGGCGCGGGCCAACTGGCCGGCGACCTGGTCGGTAAGCGTGGGAGTGGGCTGGAGCATGCGGGGATTATAGGCCGATTTGTCAGGTTATATGAAAACTTTTCCGGGTAGCATGCACGGATCGGCGCGCCGCCGCCGCGGCGGTGCATGCCCGTCATCGAAGCAAGGGGTGGCGGCCGTGGCCGCCGGAGGCGCGCCGGCTAGGCGCAGTGCGCCGCGTCGCCGCGCGCGTGCTCGGCGGCGTGCCCGCCCTGCCCGCACACCGCGCAATCGGGATCGCGCGGCACGTTGACGCTATGCCATTGCATGCTGCGCACGTCCAGCTGCAGCAGGCGCCCGGCCAGGCTCTGGCCGATGCCGGCCAGCAGCTTCAGCGCCTCGGCGGCCTGCACACTGCCGATGATGCCCACCAGCGGCGCGAACACGCCGGTGGTGGCGCAGTTGAGCTCCTCGACATCGTCGGCCTCGGGAAACAGGCAGTGATAGCACGGCGCCTGCGCATCGCGCAGGTCATACACGCTGACCTGGCCATCGAAGCGGATGGCCGCGCCCGACACCAGCGGCTTGCGGTGCCGTACACAGGCGCGGTTGATGGCGTGGCGGGTGGCGAAGTTGTCCGAGCAGTCCAGCACCACGTCGGCCTGCGCCACGGCGGCATCCAGGGCCGCGCCGGCCAGGCGCTCGACGCGCGCCTCCACCTGCGTTTCCGGATTGAAGCGGGCCAGCGTGTCGCGGCCCGACTCGGCCTTGGCGCGGCCCACGCTGTCGCTGGCGTGCAGGATCTGGCGCTGCAGGTTGCTGAGTTCGACCACGTCGTCGTCGACCAGCGTGATGTGCCCCACGCCGGCCGTGGCCAGGTAGAGCGCGGCCGGGCAGCCCAGGCCGCCCGCGCCGATGATCAGCACACGCGCCGCCAGGAACCGCTCCTGCCCCTCGATACCGAGTTCGTCGAGCAGGATATGGCGGGCGTAGCGCAGCAGCTGCTGGTCGTTCATTTGCTCTTGGCGGGCTCCACACCAGTCGGCGTGATCGTCATGCGCTGGGTCTTGCCTTCGCTGGGTTTGATGTCGGCCTTGGCCTGCGCGCGGGCCGAGCCTTTCTGCACCGGCTTGCCGGCCAGCAGGTTCAGCGCCTGCTGCAGCTGGAAATCGTCCTTGCCGCCGAACTCGAACGCCTTGCCGGCCACTTCGGTGCTGTCGTCGTTGTTCGACTTGACCTCCGCGTCGGGGCTTTGCTGGTTCGACAGGTGGCGCTGCAGGTCGGCTTCGCGCGGCAGGCGGAACAGGTCGCCATCGGCGGTGTCGGCCACGACGTAGTCGGGTTCGATGCCGGTGGCCTGGATCGAGCGGCCGCTGGGCGTGAAGTAGCGCGACGTGGTCAGCTTGACCGCCGTGCTTTCGCTCAGCGGCAGGATGACCTGCACCGAGCCCTTGCCGAACGTGCGGTTGCCCAGCACCTTGGCGCGCTTGTGATCCTGCAGCGCGCCCGCCACGATCTCGGAGGCGGAAGCCGAACCCACGTTGACCAGCACCACCATCGGCACGGTCTTGACCCAGCCCGGCAGGTCGTTGAGGTAATTGCCCTCGCCGCGCGCGTATTCGCTGGGCGTGGCGCGGTACTTGTGGCGCGAATCGGGCGTACGGCCGTCGGTCGACACCACCAGGGCGTCGGGCGGCAGGAAGGCGCCGGCCACGCCGATGGCGCTGGTCAGCAGGCCGCCAGGATCGTTGCGCAGGTCCAGCACTAGGCCCTTGGGCGCACCCTTGGCGCCGAGGTCCTTCAGATGGCGCGCCAGATCGGGGCCGGTCTTCTCCTGGAACTGCGCGATGCGCAGGTAGGCCACGTTGTTGTCCAGCATCTTGCTGCGCACGCTGCGCACCTTGATGATGTCGCGCACGATCTTGACCACGATGGGCTGCGGCCGGTCGGCGCGCATGATCGTCAGCGTGATGGGCGACTTGGGCGCGCCGCGCATCAGCTTGACCGCGTCGTTGAGCGACATGCCCTTGGTGGGCGTGTCGTCGATCTTGATGATCAGGTCGCCCGCCTGGATGCCGGCCCGCGCGGCCGGCGTGTCCTCGATGGGCGAGATCACTTTCACGAAGCCGTCTTCGGCGCCGACCTCGATGCCCAGCCCGCCGAACTCGCCCTGCGTGGCCGTCTGCATTTCGCGGAAAGCGTCAGCGTCCAGATAGGCCGAGTGCGGGTCCAGGTTGGACACCATGCCGGAGATCGCGTTGCCGATCAGCGTCTTGTCGTCGACCGCCTCGACATAGTTGTTCTTGATGGCCGCGAACACATTGCTGAGCTGCCGCAGTTCATCGAGCGGCAGGGGGCTGCCGCGCTGCGCGACCGCGGACACGCCCACGCTCAGCAGGATGCCCGCCACCGCGCCGATGGCTACCAGACCGAAACCACGAAACTTGCGAGTGCTCATGCACACTTCCCGATATTGATGCCGGATTATTGGGCCAGCCACTGGGCCGGGTCCACCGGTGCGCCACGATGGCGAATTTCAAAGTATAGGCCCGATTCCACTTGGCCGCCGGTCGCGCCTACCGTAGCAATAGTATCGCCTGCCGCCACCCGGTCGCCCACCCGTTTGAGCAGGCTCTGGTTGTAAGCGTATACCGTCAGGTACTGCTGTCCATGGTCGACAATGATGAGATTGCCAAAACCCCTCAGCCATTCGGCGTAGACCACCGTGCCGGGGGCCACCACCTTGACCGGCGTGCCCTCGGCGGTGCGCAGCACCAGCCCGCGCCACACGCCGCCATCGGGGCGGTCGACCCCGAAGCGGCCCTGGATCGTTCCGCGTACCGGCATCGGCAACCCGCGCCGCAGGCCATTGCCCCCGCCAACCGGCGCGGCGGACGCCGTACGGGTGGGCGCGGCCTCGCGCGGCGCCGGCTCGGCCGGCTCGGCGCTGGCCGCCGGGCGGGTTTCGCGGCGCGGCGCGGCCTGCGGATCGACCAGCCGGCCGCCCTCGACCTGACGCAGGCCGGCGGCATCGGGATCGGCCAGCGCCACCGGGCCACGCTCCTGGCGGGCGGCCGCCTCGGCCTGCTCGCGCGCGGCGGCGGCGTCGCGCGCCTCGGCATCGCGCGCCTGCTGTGCCTGGCGGGCCGTCTCGGCCTGGCGCCGGGCGTCGGCCTCGCGGGCCGCGGCGGCCTGGCGAGCCGCTTCCTGCTGGCGCGCCGCCTCGGCGCGGCGCGCCGCCTCGGCCTGGCGGGCTTCCTCTTCCTTGCGGCGGGCCTCTTCGGCGGCGCGCCGGCGGGCATCTTCCTCCGCCTGGCGCGCGATGGCGCTTCCCAGGTCGTCGATCAGGTGCGACAGCCGCTGGTCGTCGCGGCCCAGCTTGCCGGCCTCGGCGCGTTGCGCCGCAATCTGTCCCTCTAATTTCGCCAACAGGGTGGCGCGGGTTTTCTGCTGTTCGACCAGCGCCGTCTTCTGGCTGGAAGTCTCGGCCACCAGCGTCCGGATTTCGTCGCGGCGGGCATCGGCCTGCTGCTGCAGCGCCGCCAGCCGGGCGATATCCTGGCGCAGCGCATGCACCGCCTGCGCACGGGCGCGCGACACATAGTCCAGGTAGCCCAGGTTGCGGCCCAGCTGCTGCGGGTCGTCGCCCGACAGCAGGGCCGTCCAGGGCGACAGGCCGCTGGTGTACTGGGTGCGCAACTGGTCGGCCAGCTCGGCGCGGCGCTTTTCCAGCACCGCCTGCTGCGCCGCCACCTGCCTTTCCAGGCTGGCGAGTTCGGCTTCGGCCTTGTGGCTGGCCTCGCCCAATTCACGCAGCCGGAGATTGATGCGCGAAATGGCTGATTCGGATTCCTTCAATGCGTCGGCGGCCTCCTTGCGGGCGGCCTCGCGCGTGTCGATCTCTTTCTGCAGCGCGTCGATGCGGTCGCGCAGCGCGGCCTGCTGTCGTTCGGCTTCGGACTGGCGGCCCGCCAGGTCCGAAACCGCCCAGGCCGCAGGTGGCGCCACCGCCACCGCCGCCCACACCAGCAAACCCGCCGCGACCCGCATGAATCAGTCCTTTTTCGCCTTGCCCTGCGCCGCCACGGCAGCCATCGCCGCCTCGATCTCGGCGGCATCGCCCAGATAATAGTGGCGAATCGGCTTCAGGTCCTCATCCAATTCATACACCAGGGGCTGACCGGTCGGAATATTCACACCCACGATGTCATCATCGGAAACATTGTCGAGGTGCTTGATCAGTGCGCGCAGGCTGTTGCCATGCGCGGCCACCAGGACACGGCGGCCGGCGCGGATGGCCGGGGCGATCGACTCGTTCCAGAACGGCAGCACGCGCGCCACCGTATCCTTCAGGCATTCGGTGGCCGGCAGCTGGTCGGCCGGAATCTTGGCGTAGCGGCCATCGAAGCGCGGATGGCGCGGGTCGTCCAGGTCGAGCGGCTCCGGCGCGATCGCGTAGGCGCGGCGCCAGATCAGCACCTGCTCGTCGCCGTACTTGGCGGCGGTCTCGGCCTTGTTCAGGCCTTGCAGCTGGCCGTAGTGGCGCTCGTTCAGGCGCCAGTTGATGCCCACCGGGGTATACATGGCGTCCATGGCGTCCAGGGCGATCCAGAGCGTGCGGATGGCGCGCTTGAGCACCGAGGTATAGGCCAGGTCGAAGGCATAGCCTTCGCGCTTGAGCAATTCGCCCGCCTTGCGGGCCTGCTCGCGGCCGGTTTCGGTCAGGTCCACATCGGTCCAGCCCGTGAAACGATTTTCCAGGTTCCACTGGCTTTCGCCGTGGCGCATCAGAACAAGTTTGTACATGGTGTAGGCCGCAACCTGAGCGGGTTAAAGTTGAACAATGCGGTCATTTTATAATTGACTGGTTTTTCTCTGCTTTTCCCCCTGGCCCGCCCTGTTTCGCGGCGCGGCCGGGCCGTCGTTTCCAGGCTCGCGCCGCCCCATAGGATGCCCCGTGGATTTACTGCAATTCTTGATCGATAAAAACAACGTCTTCATCGTCGCCGTGGCCGTGGTCTCGGGCATCATGCTGATGATGCCGGCCCTGCGCAAGGGCCGCGCCGGCGCCGCGGTGGGCACGTCCGAAGCCATCCAGATGGTCAACCAGCGCCAGGCCGTCTGGGTCGACGTACGCCCGGCCGAGCAGTTCCAGGCCGGCCACATCGCGCAGGCCCGCAGCCTGCCCGCCGCCGACCTCGAGAAAAAGGCCGGCGCGCTGCCCAAGAACAAGCCCCTGATCGTCGTGTGCGAACAGGGCCGCGACGCCGCGCGCATCGCCGCGCGCCTGCGTTCGCAAGGTTTTGCCGAAGTGTCGGTGCTCGAGGGCGGCATGCGCGCCTGGTTTGCCGCCGGCCTGCCGGTCACCCAGAAAGGCTGAGTGCCCGCCATCCCATCCCCACCCGGAGCCACCATGCAGAAAGTAGTGATGTACAGCAAGGACTATTGTCCCTACTGTGCGCGCGCCCTGGCGCTGCTCAAGCAGCGCGGCGTCGCCGATCTCGAAATCATCCGTATCGACCAGGATCCCTCGCAACGCGACATCATGATCGAGCGCACCGGCCGGCGCACGGTCCCGCAGATTTTCATCGGCGAGACCCATGTCGGCGGGAGCGACGACCTGCAGGCGCTGGACCGCTCAGGCGGCCTGCTCCCGCTGCTCAACGGCGGCTGAAGGCGCTTGCCGCGCCGCCATTCCACTCGTTTTTCATTCACCCGGAAATTCTCATGGCTGATCAGGACCAAACCAACCAGCAAGCGGGCTCGGACGCGCCCTCGTTCAATCTGCAGCGCGTCTACCTGAAGGACTTGTCGCTGGAAATGCCCAATGCGCCGCACGTGTTCCTGGAACAGGAAGCGCCGCAAGTCGAGGTCAGCATCAACGTGGGCGGCCAGCGCCTGGCCGAGACCGTGTTCGAGTCCACCGTGACCGTCACCGTCACCACCCGCGTCAACGACAAGGTGCTGTACCTGGTCGAGGGCACCCAGGCCGGCATTTTCGAACTGGCCAACATCCCGGCCGAGCAGATGGACCCGCTGCTGGGCATCGTGTGCCCCACCATGCTGTACCCGTACCTGCGCGCCAACGTGGCCGACGCCATCACGCGCACCTCGCTGCCGGCCCTGCACCTGGCCGAAGTCAATTTCCAGGCCCTGTACGAGCAGCGCCTGGCCGAAATGGCCGAGCAGCAATCGGGCGCCGCCAACAGCAACGACTCGGGCATCATCCTGCCCCCGGGCGCCACGCGCCAGTAAGTCCGCGGCCAAGCCATGAGCCAAGCACGCCCCGCCACGCTGCGCGTCGCCGTGCTGGGCGCCGGCAGCTGGGGCACCGCCCTGGCTGCCGCGGCCAGCCGGCGCCACCCCACCGTCCTGTGGGCGCGCGATGGCGCCCAGGCGCAGGCCATGGCGGCCCGGCACGAAAACACCCGCTACCTGCCTGGCGTGGCGCTGCCGCCCGCCCTGCAGATCAGCGCCGACCTGACGCAGGCGCTCGCGCACCTGGCGCGGGATCCCGCCCACGCGCTCATCCTCCTGGGCGTGCCGGTCGCCGGCATGACGCCGCTGTGCACCGAACTGGCCGCCCGCCTGCCGGCCCTGGGGCTGCAGGCCGTGCCGCTGGTATGGACCTGCAAGGGCTTCGAGGAGCAGACCGCGCGCCTGCCCCATGAAACCGTGCAGGCCGCGCTGGGCGCCATGCCCGGCCTGGCCGCCGGCGTCCTTTCGGGCCCCTCGTTCGCGCGCGAGGTCGCGCAGGGGCTGCCCGTGGCCCTGACCATCGCCAGCGACTCATCGGCCGTGCGCGACGCCGTCACGACCGCCCTGCACGGCGCGGCCGTGCGCATCTACGCCAGCACCGATGTGGTGGGCGTCGAAGTCGGCGGCGCGCTCAAGAACGTCATTGCCGTGGCCTGCGGCATCTGCGACGGCCTGGCACTGGGCACCAACGCCCGCGCCGCGCTGATCACCCGCGGCCTGGCGGAGATGGCGCGCTTTGGCGCCGCGCTGGGCGCGCAGCAGGAAACCTTCGCCGGCCTTACCGGCCTGGGCGACCTGGTGCTGACCGCCACCGGCGAGCTGTCGCGCAACCGGCGGGTCGGGCTGGAAATCGGCGCCGGCCGCAAGCTGGCCGACATCCTGGCCAGCGGCATGACCGCCGAGGGCGTACGCTGCGCGCGCGCCGCGCGCGACCGCGCCCGCGCGCTGAACATCGAATTGCCGATCACCGAGGCAGTCTGTGCGGTGCTGTTCGGCGGACTGTCGCCCATGACGGCGGTATCGGCCCTGTTGGCACGCGAGGCGCGCCCCGAAAGCCCGACGCCATAACGCCCACACTCCCGCAAACCGTTCGTGTTCGTACTGCCCTGAAAACCAAGGAGTCCCTTCATGTTTGAACGCCTTGTCCAGACTGGCCGCCTGCTGCGCCGTCTGTGCGCCACGCTGGCCGTCGCCGCCCTGCTGCCCGCCGCCGCCCACGCCGCCTGGCCCGAACGGCCCATCCATCTGGTGGTGCCGTTCCCGCCGGGCTCCTCGCCCGACCTGCTGGCGCGCACCATCGCCGAGCCGCTGTCGCAGGCGCTGCAGCAATCCATCGTGATCGACAACAAACCGGGCGCCGGCGGCAATATCGGCACCCGCATGGTGGCGCAGGCAAAGCCGGACGGCTATACCCTGCTCTACACCATCAACGGCCCGCTGGTCACCGCCCCGACCCTGTACAAGCGCACGCTGGGCTATGACCCGCTGAAGGACCTCGCGCCGGTCACGCTGGTGGCCACCAGCCCCAATGTGCTGACGGTGCCGGCCAGCCTGCCCGTCGACAACGTGCAGGACTTCGTCAAGCTGGCGCGCGAGCGCGCCGGCGCGCTGAATTATGGTTCGGTCGGCCCCGGCAGCTCGGCCCACCTGGCCATGGAAATGTTCAAGCACGAGGCCGGCATCGACCTCACGCAGATCCCGTACCCGGGCTTTCCGCAGGTGATCACGGCCATCATCGGCGGCGACGTGCACGCCGGTTTCATGGTGCCCGCCATCGCCATGCCGCACGCGCGCGACGGCAAGGTCAAGACGCTGGCCGTCACCAGCCTGGAGCCCAGCGACGCGCTGCCCGGCATTCCGACCATGGCCTCGCAGGGCTATCCCGGCTTCGAGGCCATTTCCTGGAACGCCATCCTGGCCCCGGCCGGCACGCCGGCGCCCATCATCGAGCGCCTGAACCGCGAACTGGCCACCATCATCGACAGCGACGCGGTGCGCAAGCAGCTGGCCGTGCAGTACTTCACGCCCGCCCCGTCCAGCCCGCAGGCGCTGACCGAACGCATCCAGGCTGAAAAAGCGCGCTGGGACCAGGTGATCGGGCGCTTGAACCTGTCGCTGGACTGAGCAGGCATCGCGGCATCCGGAGCGCCCGTCCCCGCAAGAGACCGGCACGCGCCAGACCCCGCTGCCTGCCGCGGGCACGGCCGCCCCCTCAGATACTGCCGGCGTAACCCAGCTGGCGCCAGGCCTCGAACACCGTCACCGCCACCGCGTTGGACAGATTGAGGCTGCGCTGGCCCGGCCGCATGGGCAGGCGCAGTTGCTGGGCCGGCCCGAACAGCGCCATGTGCGCCTCGGACAGCCCGGCGGTTTCACGCCCGAAGACGAACACATCGCCCGCCTGGAACGCCATTTCGGCCAGGCTGGCGGACGCGCGCGTGGTCAGCGCAAAAATGCGCGCCGGCGCCGCCCCGGTGGCCGCCAGCGCCTGCGGCAGCGTGTCGTGCACCTGCACCGGCTGCCACTCGTGATAATCCAGTCCGGCGCGCCGCAGGCGCGCATCGTCCAGCTCGAACCCCAGCGGGCGCACCAGATGCAGCTGCGCGCCGGTATTGGCGCACAGGCGTATCGCATTGCCCGTGTTGGGCGGGATTTCCGGACAGACCAGGACGACGTGAAACATGGCGGGATGGGCGCGCGGGCGCCGCGTGCATGACGGAAAACCGCCATTTTGCCAGCCTCGGCCGCGGCCAGGCCCTCAGCCATGGGAGGCCGGCGTGCGCGCCGCGGCCAGCACGATGACGCTGCCGGCGCCGGCGGCCAGCAGGGCGCGCGCGGCGCCATGCGCGGTGGCGCCCGTGGTGACCACATCGTCGACCAGGGCCACGGTGGCGCCAGCCGGCAGCGGCAGGGCGCGCCACCGGCCCGTGGCGCCCCTGAGCCGGTCGCGGCGGCCGCGCAGCGTTTGCCTGCCGGCAAGTGCGCGGGCCGGGCGCAGCTGGGTCCGCGCCAGCGGCCAACCCAGGCGCGCGGCCAGCGCGGCCGCCAATTCCGCCGCCGGGTTGAAGCCGCGCTGGCGCAGCGACGCCGCGCTGGCCGGCACGGGCACCAGCAGGCAGGGGCCGCGCAACGGCGGATCGGCCTGCCGGATCGCGCGCAGCATCAGGTCGGCCAGCGCCAGGGCCAGCACGTGCCGGCACGCGGTCTTGTAACGCGAGATCAGCCCGCGATAGGGCCCGGCGTAATCGAGCGCCGCCACCACGCGCCGATAGGCGGGCCGCAGGCGCAGGCAATCGGCGCAATGGCGCGCCCGCGGCGCCAGGCGCACCGCGCAGCGGAGGCAGCGCGGCGTCGCCGGCCCCAGGGCCGCCATGGCCTCGGCGGCGCAGGGCTCGCACAGGCGGCCGCCGGCGGCGCGCAGGCCGCAAAGCGGGCAGTCCGACGGCAGCCGGGCAAGCCAGCGCCGCGAATGCGCAATAATGTGGGTCATGGGTCGCCAAGCTCCCGCGATGCGGGCCCGCGCCCGATGGCCCTGATCACATCATGCCTGCCCGCGCCCGTGGGCGGCACCGCGATACAAATGTCCTTGCCTTCTTCCCTGCCTCCGCTTCCCATCCTGGCCGCCGACGTGGTGCGCCAGTTCTCCCGCCGCGGCGATCTCGCCGAGGCCCAGTTCCTGTATGGCGAAGTGGCGCAGCGCATGATGGGCCGGCTGCGCTATATCAGGCTGCAACCGGCCGCGCTGCTGGACGCCGGCTGCGGCGCGGGCGCCAGCCTGCCGCTGCTGCGCGACCGCTTCCCGAACGCCGCCTATACCGGACTGGACGCCGCCGAGCCGCTGCTGGCCCACGCGCGCCAGGCCTGGACGCCGGGCGGCGTGGCGGCCTGGCTGGGGCGCCTGGCCCAGCGCGGCAAGCCCGCCGTCTCCTTCGTGCGCGCCGACCTGGCCGCCACCGGGCTGCCGCCCGAGCAGCTGGACCTGGTGTGGTCCAACCTGGCCCTGCACTGGCATCCCGAGCCGCACGCGGTCCTGGCCGAATGGCGCCGCATCCTCAAGGTAGGCGGGTTGGCGATGTTTTCCTGCCTGGGCCCGGCAACGCTGCGCGAGCTGCGCGAGGCGCTGGCCGATGCCGGCCTGCGCACAGCCACGCCGACCTTCGTGGACATGCACGATTTTGGCGATCTGCTGGTCGAGAACGGTTTTGCCGATCCGGTGATGGACCAGGAAACCCTGACGCTGACCTACGAAACCCCTCAGCGCCTGCTGGAAGACGTGCGCGCCCTGGGCGGCAACCCGGCGCGCGGCCGGCGCGCCGGCCTGGTCGGCCGCGCCTGGCTGGATCGCCTGCACGCGGCGCTGGAAGCGCGGCGCGGCCCGCAAGGGCGCATCAGCCTGAGCATCGAAGTGGCCTACGGCCACGCCTGGCGGGCGCCGGCGCGGCGCACCGCGCCCGGCGAAACCCATCTCTCGGTCAGCGCCATCGGCGGGCGCCGGGCGGGCTGAGGACGCCAGCCTGCGTCAGTGCAGGCGCTCGGCCCAGCCGGGCAGCGGATCGCCCTGCGGCGTACTCAGGGCGCACACGCCTCCCACCGGCTCGGAAGTCGCGCGGATACGGCGCCGCACCGCCGACGGGGGCGTGTCCTGGACAGCCTGGCCGCGCCAGTTTTGCGCCATGGACTCGACCAGCAGGGGCAGTTCGCGCACCTTGAGAAACTGGCCGCGCAGCCAGCGCGCATCGTTGCCATTGCGCAGTATCTCGTCGCGCAGGGCCTGCAGCATGTCGCCGGTGCCCAGTTCTTCGGCCACCGGCGCCAGCCGGTCGAACAGCGCGCGCAGGTGGTCCACCAGCCGCACGCGCTGCCCGTCGGGGGTGACGTAGCTGCCGTGCAGGCCGAAACGGCAGGCCTGGAAATGGTTGCTGCGATAGGCCAGCCAGGCCTGCTGGCCGGGCTCGGGGTCGCGCGCCACCTGTACCGCCAACGCCTGCGCGAAGGCGGCCAGCTGGCAGGCCCGCTCGACGGTCAGCGGCGTGTCGCAGACCCGGATTTCGACCGTGCCGTACTCGGGCTTGGGCCGGATGTCCCAGTACAGGTCCTTGATGCTCTCGGCCAGGCCGCTGGCGCGCAACTGGGCCAGGTGAGCCTCGAAACGGTACCAGTCGGTCACGTCGGCGGGCATGTGGCCGGCCAGCGGGAAGCTGTTGACCGCGTTGAGGCGGCAGCACGAAAACAGGGTGTCCACGCCTTCGCAATAGGGCGAGGCGGCCGACAGGGCGATGAAATGCGGCACATACGGCGACAGCCCGCGCACCATGCGCACCGCCGCGTCGCCGGAGGGCACGCCCAGGTGGATATGCTGGCCGAATACCGTGAACTGGCGCGCCAGGTAACCATACATCTCCGCCAGGTACTGGAAGCGCGGCGTATCGGAAATGGCGCGGTCCTGCCAGCGCATGAAAGGGTGGGCGCCACCGCCCGTGACGCCAACGCCGACCGCGTCGGCGGCTTCGCAAAGGACATCGCGCATTTCGCGCATTTCGGCCAGCAAGCCGGCCGGGTGCTCGTGCACCGAGGAATTCAGCTCGATCATCGACCGGGTGATTTCGGGTTTGACCCGATCGGCGATGGGATGGTTGGCCAACTGGGCCAACAACTCGTCCGACGCGGCAGCCAAGTCAAAGCTGCGGGGATCGACCAACTGCAATTCGAGCTCGATACCCAAGGTGTTGGGGGCTGACGAAACGAAGGGGATCTGTTCCATCTCCGACTCCTTGCGTGTTCTTTCGATTGAGGGAACGCGCCATTCGGCTTTGAAGCCCGGAAACTGCCCGGGGAGCACTCGACGGCGTCTTATGAAGGCATGATAGCCGCAACTTTGTGGCAAGAAGATTGAAATTCGTGACATTTATGCGCAACATCATGAATCGGAGATTTTTTACCTGTGACAATCATGTGAGCAAACACTCACACTCAAGTACTGGCGCGGACGAGCGGGCAGCGAGGCACGCAAAGGGCCGCGTAGCGCGGCCCTTGGGGGATCAGGGGAAACCCGTATCGAGGGTTTTCCCTTAGATAAAACAGGCGTTACCAAACGCCCGGCGGGTAACCACTATTTGAATGGCGTGGTGTCGCCTCCCCCGTATACGCTGCCGCCGTACCCCCCCTCCACGTCGATCTTCACGCTGGCCGGATCGACGGTGGACTGGCCGCCCTTGTAGTGCATGACCATGCCGGGAAAGAGCATGACTGCGGCCACCATGCACAGCTGGATCACGATGAACGGCACCGAGCCCCAGTAGATCTGGCCGGTGGTGACCGGCTGGATGATCCTGCCGGTGATCTTGTCCTTGTAGGCGTCCTTGGGTGCGACCGAGC